>Ga0315541_1001744_pt1 | contig 19404 bp, 16 predicted proteins | sample SalMarSW160190MG_FD_203095 | JGI IMG/M metagenome (GOLD analysis project Ga0315541, IMG submission 203095) | Salt marsh sediment microbial communities from the Plum Island Ecosystem LTER, Massachusetts, United States - Salt Marsh Sediment SW1601-190 ...
CCCTCGTCACGCTGAAAAAGGCGGGGATCACCGACGCGTACGTGGTCATCGGCCACCAGGGGGAGCGGGTCCGCCGGGAGATCTCCGCCATCCGCCACCTGGACCTGCGCATCCACTGGATCGACAACCCGCGCTGGGCCGAGTCCAACGGCGTCTCGGTGCTGGCCGGCGCGCCGCACCTGGACGGGCCCTTCCTCCTCACCATGTCGGACCACCTCCTCCCGGTGCAGGGGCTCGTCCGGCTCCGCGCCGAAGCCGAGCGGGGGCGGGACCTGGTCCTTCTCGTGGACAAGGGGACCTCGCAGGTCCACGACCTCTCCGACGCCACCAAGGTGAGCCTCGACGGCGAGCGCATCACCGCCATCGCCAAGGAGCTCCCGGCGTTCGACGCCATCGACACCGGCGCATTCCTGGCCGGCCCCGCCCTCCTGGGAGCGCTGAAGGCGCTGGATGGGGAGAAGGGCCCCTCCCTCTCCGACGGGGTGCGCCTCCTGGCCAGTGAGGGACGGGCCTGGGCGCTGGACGGAACGGGGCTCATGTGGCAGGACGTGGACACCCCCGACGACGTGGCCGTGGCCGAGAGGAAGCTCATGTCGGCGTGGCCCAAGCCCACCGACGGGGTCATCTCCCGTTGGATCAACCGGCCCATCTCGCTGCGTGTCACCCGCCTTCTGGCGCCCACGGGCGTCACCCCGAACCAGGTGAGCGTCTTCACCCTCGTCCTGGGGCTCCTGGCTTCCTGGTTCGCCGCGCTGGGAGGGTACGGGTGGTGGCTGGCCGCCGCGGTCGCCTTCCAGGTGGCCTCCATCCTCGACGGCACCGACGGGGAGCTGGCGTCCCTCACGCTCCGCCAGACCCCCTTCGGGGCCTGGATGGACACCATCTGCGACAACGTGAGCTACGTGGCGTTCATCGCCGGCGCCATGATCGGGGTAGCCCGGGCCGGCCTCTCCGACAGCTACCTGTGGTGGGGGGGCCTGGGGTTCGCCGCCGCCGTCCTGAGCCTGGTCAACATCCAGATGGTCCTGCACCGGGACGGCACGTCGGGGAGCGCCCTCTCGGTGCGCTACGCCCACCAGGAGGGCGAGGGCATGGTGCACCGCCTCTTCCAGGCGGTCCACGCCTTCGGGAAGCGCGACCTCATCTCCTTCGCCGTGCTGGTGCTGGCGGTGTTCGGGCAGCTCCCCCTTGGGCTCCCCATCCTCGGCGTGAGCGCCACTGTCTTCCTGCTCCCGGCCACGCTGCAGGCCAACGTGTCCCACTGGCTCCGCATGCGAGACTTCGCAGCGAACGGCGTGGGACAAGGCTGAACGAAGGGAGGGAACCATGTTGCGCAACCGCATCGGACGAGGAACCGCGCGAGACACATGGACGGCCGTCCTGGCCCTGGCCGCAGCCCTGGCCTCGCTCACGCTCGCTCACCGCCCTGCCGCCGCGCTGCAAGCCGACACCGTCCCCACGAATGCGTCGGGGACGTTCAAGGCGCTCACATACAACGTGGCCGGGCTTCCCCCGGGGGTCTCCCAGGCCAAGCCCCTGCAGAACATCCCGCGCATCAGCGCCCTGCTCAATGGCTACGACCTGGTGCTGGTGCAGGAGGACTTCGTCTTCCACGCCCTGCTGGAGTATGCGGTGAACCTCCCCCACCGCTCCGAGGCCCAGGGGCTGTCGCGCCTCTTCAGCCGGGACTTCCTCGACCTCGTGCGCGACTTCCCGCAGATCAACATCGACCGCATCCTGGCGCTGGCGGGGGGGGAGCGGGTGATGGGCGACGGGCTCAACCATTTCTCCCGCTTCCCCTTCACCGACTTCGAGCGGCAGCGCTGGACCATCTGCAGCGGGGTCACCGCGGCCTCCAACGACTGCCTGGCCACCAAGGGGTTCACCTTCTCGCGCCACACCCTGGCCGAAGGCGTCACCGTGGACGTCTACAACGTGCACGCCGATGCCGGACGCCGGCCCTGGGACGAGGAGGCGCGCCGCGCCCAGTTCCGCCAGCTCGCCGCGTTCATGGCGCTGCGCTCCGCCGGGCAGGCGGTCCTCGTGGCCGGGGACACGAACCTGCAGGCACCGGTGAAGGCCGACGAGGAGACGCTGCAGGACTTCATGAAGACCACGGGGCTCTCCATCGCCGGGCGCACGCTGAACGCCGGCGATGAAGTGGACCGCTTCTTCTACCGCGGCAGCCCGACGCTCCGCCTGGAGCCGGTGGCCCAGTCGCTCGCGGACGAGTTCGTGGACTCGGACGGCGGCCCCCTCTCGGACCACCCGGCGCTGCGGGTGGAGTTCCGGTGGGAGGTGATCCCGGCGGCCGGCGGCTAACGCCCCGCCGCGACCTCCGAGAGGAGCACGCGGTACTCCCCGGCCATCATGCGCGCCAGGAAGCGCTCCGACACCAACGCCCGGGCGGCGCGGCCCATGCGAGCCGCGCCCTCCGCATCCGCCAGGAGGCTCCCCACCCGGGCCGCCACGTCCGGGGCGTCCAGGGGGTCCACGAGCCACCCGCTCACGCCGTGCTCCACGATCTCCGGGACGCCACCGTGGCGACCCGCCACCAGGGGCTTGGCACGGGCAGCGGCCTCCAGGAGAGCGATCCCCAGCCCTTCCACCCTCTGCGCCTCCTCGCGGCTGGGGAGCACATAGACGTCGCAGAGGTCCAGGAGCGTCACCTTGTCCTCCTCGGGGATGCGCCCCGTCATCACCACCGCGTCCGCCACCCCGGCCTCGTACGCAAGGCGCTCCAGGCGCGCTCCGTCCTTCCCGGTGCCGGCCATCACGTAGCACGCGCGGGGGTGCTCCTGGAGCACCGCGGGGAGGGCACGGATGACCACGTCCTGCCCCTTGCGCGGCGTGAGGCGCGCGAAGGTGAGGATCACCCTCCGGTCCCCGATCCCCAGGCGAGTCCGGAGCGAGCGCTCCCGGGCCGGGTCCCGGGGGGCGTCGGCCAGCGCGTCGGCCACACCGTTCCTGATCACCGAAAGCCGGGCGGGATCGAAGCCCGCCTCCTCCATGAGCCCACGCACGTACGCGCTCACGCACACCACCCGCTCGGCGCGTGCGTACGCGCTGCGGAGCGGCAAAGCCTGCAGGCGCTGCTTGAGCGTGCGGGGCGGGAAGTGCTTGGTGATCTCGGAGCCGTGGACCACCGGGACGTAGGGCACGCTGCGGGCCCTGCACGCCACCGCGCCGACGCCGTGGGCCAGGTCGCTGGCCAGGAGCGCCACGTCGGGGCGGAAGCGGGAGATCTCCCGGAACAGGTACGCGAAGCCCGGGAGGAAGCGCACCAGCTCCCGCTTGCCGTGCCCCACGGGTATGCGCACCGTCGTGGAGGCCAGCGTCCTGTCCAGCGCCTCGCACCCGGGGTAGGAAGGGGCGAGCACCCGCACCAGGCACCCCGTGTGCGCCAGCCCCTCGGCCACCGTGACGGCGGCGGTGGCGATCCCTCCCGAGAAGGGCGGATACTCGAAGGTGACGACGAGGATCTTCATCGCGCCACGCCCCCGTCGCCCAGCGCCTCCAGCACGATGTCCTGGATGCGCGCCGCCACGCTCTCTGCGGAGTGGTCGCGCCGCATGGCCTGCATCGCTTCGCTCCCCAACGCCGCCTTCAGCGCCGGGTCGGAGAGGATCCTCCCCACCTTGGCGGCCACGTCGGCGGCGTCGCCGGGCGCGGCCAGGAGGCCGGTGACGCCGTCCTCGACCGTTTCGGCGATCCCCCCGGAGGCCGAGCCCACCACCGGCGTGCCCACGGCGAGCGCCTCCAGCACCACCCGCGGGCACGGATCCGGGCGGACGGAGGGAACCACGAGCACGTCGAAGTCCAGGACGCACGCCGCCGCGTCCTTCCGGAACCCGGTGAACCAGATACGCCCTCCGAGCCCCCGTGCCCCGGCCTCGGCGCGGAAGTCGTCCAGGCTCCGCGCCGTGGATCCCACCAGCGGCTCCCCCACCACCACGAAGCGCGCCGACGGGTGCGGCCCAGCCAGGCGGACGGCGGCGTCCAGGAAGACGTCCACCCCCTTCCACGCCGCCAGCCTCCCCACGAACCCCACCACCGGCGCGTTGCCGGGGATACCCAGTTCGCGGCGCAGCGCGCCCCGCGTGGTCCGGGCGGGCAGCTCGTCCAGGGCCACGCCGTTGTGCACGACCCGGACCTTGTGCGGGACGGCGCGGAAGTTGGCCGCCGAGGCCCGAGACACGGCCACGACGCGCTTCACGTGCGGGAGGGTGGCGAACGCGGTGTAGAGCCACCGCTCAGGGGCGTTGGCGTAGATGGTGCGCGTGTGGAGCATCACGCGGCGCCCGGAGAGCGCCCCCGCCACCACCACCATGATCTTCACCATCATGTGGTTGGCGTAGATCAGCTCGCACTCCAGGCTCCGGGCGAGCCCGGCCAGCTGGAAGGTGAAGACCGCGCTGTCGAAGAGGTTCCAGAGCGCCGACAGCCCCTTTGTGAGGACGTTGCTCCGAGCGAAGCGCATCTCCCAGGTGCGCTCCCGCAGCCTGGGCGCGAACACGGTGCGGATCCCCATCCGGCGGAGCCGCTCTCCGATGACGCCTTCGTTGGGCATCACCACCATGGGCTCGATGCGGGAGCGGTCCAGGTGGCGCAGCAGGAGGGCGAGGCTGTTCCCCGCCCCGCCCTTTCCCGTGCAGGCGGTGACGAAGAGAACGCGACGGGGCGCGGAGGGGCTCACCTGCATCGAGCCACCCCCGCCCCCGTGAAGAGATCCAGGTCGTCGGGCCGCAGCGCCTAGCGCCAGTCGATCCCGTCGGACGAGCGGCGCACGTTCAGCTTCTCGTTCCCGCGCCGGCCGGTGAACGCCAGGTAGAGGCGGTCGTTCAGGGCGGTGAGCATCGGGGCATCCTGGGTCTGGTCCTCCAGGGTCACCTTGCCGCCCCAGTCGATCCCCTCCGACGAGCGCATGACGTTCAGCTTGTCGTCGCGCCCGCACCACGCCAGGTAGAGCCGGCCGTTGTACACGGCGAGCCCGGGGCCGACGTTGCTCTGCTCCTCCAGGACGACCTTGCCGCCCCAGTCCACACCGGAGGAGGAGCGCATGACGTTGATCTTGCCGTCACGGCCGGTCCACGCGATGAAGAGCCGGCCCTCGTGGGAGGTCAGGGACGGACGCTCGGCGGTCTGCTCCTCCAGCGTCACCTTGCCGCCCCAGTCGATCCCCTCGGACGAGCGCATGATGTTGATCTTGTCGTCGCGCCCGCGCCACACCAGGAAGAGGCGGCCGTCCAGGGACACGAGCCCGGGGTCGGATCTGCTCTGCTCCTCCAGGGTGATCTTCGCGCGGAAGTCGATGCCGTCCTCCGAGCGCATGATGTTGATCTTGCCGTCGCGCCCCGTCCAGGCCAGGAACAGCCTGTCGTTGAGCGTGGCCAGGCTCGGCGGCAACTCGCTCCGCTCCTCCAGGATGATCTTGGAGCGGAAGTCCACCCCGTCGGGGGAGCGCATGATGTTGATCTTCGCGTCCCGGCCGGTCCATCCGATGAAGATGTTGCTACCCAGGGCGGCCAGGGTGGGCCCCCAATTGCTCTGCTCCTCCAGCACGACCTGCGCGCTCGTGCCGGTAGGCAGCGCGCTCAGGGCGAGACCGAGGCAAGCGCCGGTGACCAGGAATCTCGAATGCCGAAGAAGCATGATGTGAAACCTCCCGCGGTGGGGGCCGTTGGGGGTACGACGGACAGAGTGCAGCACCTTCGAACGTGCGCCCCGCCGGGGGCAAAAGTCAAGCCGGAGCGCCGCTTCCGCAGCCCTCCCCCGTTTCGTGCCGGACGGGGCCTCGACGACCCTACTTGTTCCCCCGCATGTACTCCTTCAGGAGGGTGCGGGGCTCGGCGGGGAAGCCCGGCGAATACGCCGCCAGCGCCCTGAAGTCGTCGTAGTCGGCATCCGACGCGGCGCCCTGCGTGCGGTTGGCGTCCGTGGAGATCTGGATCGCCTTGGGCTTTTCAGGGGGCTCCTTGCCGAAGATGGCCCTGTAGTCATCCACCAGGTTCCGCTCCACCGTCACCCACTCGCCCAGGCCCTCCGAGCCGCTCCCGAGCACGATGACGTATGGCCGGCCCCGCCCCGGGCGGTACGCCACCGCGCCCACGGGGAGCGAGGCGCTCCACACCCAGCGGATGACGATGGGCGTGAACGGGAACTTCGTGCCGTACACCACCGCCACGGAGGCCGGGGTGTCGTTGGTCTCGGTGAAGCGCTCGTCGGCGCCGGGGGGAATCTCGTTGACCCGCCAGCGCCAGCTCAGGATGGGGTGCTCGGAGAGCTTCCACCCGCTCTTGTCCGTCTGGAAGAAGAGGGAGACGGTGGGTCCGGGGCGGTACTCGTCGCGGATGTGGAGGTACTTGTTCGCCCCCTCGCTCCGCACCACCCAGCGGAAGACGTCCACGCCGTCCTCGCGCGCCTTCTCCGCGTCCCCGGTCTCGTTCTCGAGCCGCCACTTCCACGTGCCGGGGAACTCGCCAACCGTCGTGGCCGAGAAGTCGTCGAAGACCCGGGGTGCCTGGGGCGCCGACTGGCGAGCCAGGAGGGCGGACGTGGGAAGGGCGCCGAGCGCCAGGAGGCCGAGGAGCAGTCTCTTGCGGATCATGGTTCCTTGGGAGGGTCGGGGCAGGGCACGGCAACCGGGCGCCGGCCGTGAAGGGCGCCCTCGATCCTACACCCCCACGCCCTTTTCCTTCCCCCTCCGGAGCACGGCGCGCATCAGCGCCGCGTCCTCCTCCTCGAAGCCCAGCCCCTTGAGGAAGAGGGCGTAGAGCCCGGCGAAGGCGGCAAGAAGGGGGACCCACGCCCACGCGACGGCGGCGCCGAGGACCACCCGGTCCACGACGGCCACCACCGCCGCCGCCGCGGCGCCTGCGGCCAGGGGCTTCAGATGAGTGGGGTCCAGGGGGCGGAGGTGGAGAATCCAGAGCGTCTGGGCCAGGCGCACCCCGCTCACGAGGCCGTACGCGGCCAGGGAGGCGCACGCCGCCCCCATGAGCCCCCACCGAGGGATGAGCCAGAGGTTGAGCCCGGTCTGCACCACGAGGACCAGACTCATGTTCTGGAGGTTGATGCGGGGGCGCCCGAAGACGAGCATGGCCGTGTCCAGGAGGCCGGTGGATGCGTTCAGGAGCTGGGCCCCGGCGAGCATCAGCAGCACCCCTGCCCCGGCCGTGAACCCCGGCCCGAAGATCCCCAGGATGGGCCGGGGGAAAAGGGCCAGCGCCCCCAGGTAGAACACGCCCAGCATCAGGATCCACCGCACCACGCGGGCCATGTGGGCCTCCAGGCGCGGCGTGTCCCCCAGGTCGTGGGCCTCCGACATGAGGGGGATGAGGATGGGGTCGAAGATCTGGCGGAACTTGCGCACCACCGTGGCCAGCTCGCTGGCCAGCGCGTACACGCCCAGCTCCGCCGGCGCCACGAACGCCGCCAGGATGAAGAGCTCCAGCTTCATGGCGAAGAACTGCACGAAGTCGTGGAGCCCCAGCGGCGTGGAGAACGCGGCCATGCGCCGGAGCGCGGCCCCGCCGGGACGGCGGAAGGCTCGGCGCAGGGAGAAGTGGCGGCGGAAGAACCACGCGCTCACCACCAGGGCGGCGACGCAGGAACCCGTCCAGGCCAGCGCCAGCACCGTCAGATCGTCGCCGGCCCACAGGATGGGAACGGAGAGGAGGAGGAGCCCCAAAGGCATGAGCATGCCCGTGACGAAAGCGTCGTAGGACATGATCTTCAGCGCCTTCGTGGCGGCCAGGAGGAGGCTGGCCAGAGTGGTGGGGAGCACCGAGAGCCCCACCACGCGGAGGGGGAGCGCCATCCCCGGCTCGTCGAGCCACCGGGTCGCGATCCAGGGCGCCAGGAGGACCACGGCCAGGCTGGTGGCCGTCCCGAGGCCGAGGCCGATCCAGAGGGAGGCGGCCATGGTCTCGTAGCGCGCCTCCTCCCCCCGCTCCCGGCCCTCGGGAACGAACTTCAGCACCGACTTGTCCATGCCGAAGAGGGCCAGGCGCCCCACGATGTCCACCACGGCCAGAGCGAGGGTGAAGAGCCCGAACACCCCGGGGCCGGCCACCCGGGTCACGAACAGGGTGACGAAGGCGCGGGAGGAGCGCGCCGCCATGCCCACGAGGTTCACCGAGGCCGCCCTCGCCACGGTCCCAGAGTCGGAAGCGGCGCTCAAGCTCAGCCCACCGGGTCGCGCAGCGCAACGAGGCAGGCCCGGTGGGCCTTCCCGATGTCGTCTTCGATGGCGCGGAAATCCATGGGGCCTGTCGGGCCGAGGGACCACCCACCGCCCAGGTCCCTGAGCGGCCAACCATCATGGATACGATGAAGACCCGGTTCAAGGTTCCCTGGCGCGGGGGGTTCCGGCGGGCTCCGGCCGGGCCCACCTTTCCGGCCATGGTCCCCGCACCGGCCACCACACTTCCACCCGTCCCCCAGGCGCTCCTCGAAGAGGTGGCCCTTCAGGCCTCACGGCCCACCCCCGCGGTCCTGGACAGGCTGGTGGACGCGCTGGACGAGCGCTTCGGGGACGCCCTGGAGGCGGTGATCCACTACGGCTCGTGCCTCCACGCCGGGAACCCCACCGAGGGCATCGTGGACCTGTACGCCATCGTCCGCGACTACCGGAGCGCGTACCCGGGCGCCCTGCTCCGGTTCTTCAACCGGGTCCTGCCGCCCAACGTCTTCTACCTCGAGGTGGGCGAGGGCGCCGGGAAGCTCCGGACCAAGTACTCGGTCCTCTCCCGCTCGGACTTCGAGGCGGGAACCACCCGCTGGTTCCACTCCTACGTGTGGGCGCGCTTCGCCCAGCCGTGCCGCGTCCTCCATGCCCGGGACGCCGCGACGCTCTCGTGGGCCCACCAGGTGCTGGCTCGCTCGGTCCTCACCTTCCACGCCCATGTTCTCCCCACGATGGCCGGCGACGAAACCGGGGCCGCGCAGATCTGGTCCCAGGGGCTGCGGCTCACCTACTCCGCCGAGCTCCGCCCCGAGCGCGAGTCCAGGGTGCGGTGGCTGGTGGAGCGCAACCTGTCCGACTACGGGTCGCTGACGGCGGCCGCGGCCCCAGCGCTGGCCCCCCTCCTCCGGGACGACGCCCCAGCGGGCTACCGGGTCGTGGCTACGGAGGCGGAGCGGCGCCAGGCCCTGGCGCGGTGGCGCCTGCGCCGGTGGCAGGGGAAGGCCCTCTCCCTCCTCCGTCTGGGGAGGTCGGCGTTCATCTTCGCCAACGCCGCCGACTACGTGGCGTACAAGGTGGAGCGCCACACGGGCAAGGCTGTCGAGGTCACGCCGTTCATGCGGCGTCATCCCTTCCTCTCCGCGCCCCTGGGACTCGTGAAGCTTCTCCGCCGCGGCGCCATCCGCTGAGCGCCCCCGCTCAGAAGGGGACGTCGGCCATCCACGCGGCGAGCCGCGCCCGGTCCCTGAGGGAATCGCCTCCGGGCCCGCGAAGCCCGGCCAGCACCCGATCCAGGGCCTCCTCCAGGAGCGCCTGCGCACCCGGGTCTGTTCCCGCTGCCTCCAGCACCGGGTCCGCGGAGAGCCCCCCTCCCCGCATCGGCTCGTAGGTCACCCGGTCGCCCAGCTCCACAAGGAGATCGTGGAGGGAGAGCGCTGAGGCCGCGACCTCCCGGACGCGCCGGTAGTGCTCCTCGCGGAGCGGTGCCTGAGCGGCGAAGTCCTGCATCGCCGTGGCCAGGCGGAGCGAGCGGACCGGCCCCGAGAGGCCGAGCCCCTCGGCCTCTCCGAGCCATGCCTCCCGGTACAGAGCGTCCTCGTCGCGCTGGACGGCACCCACGACCGAGTGCATGCCTTCCCAGTAGCTCCGCACCTCCGGATACGCCACCGCGTCCGCCAGGTACCGGCCCTCCAGCCACACGGCGGGGACCTGGGTGAGGCTCGCCTCCTCGAGGCGCCCCGCCACCCGCCGGAGGAAGTCCGCGCGGGCTCCATCCCGGACCGCTCCCTCCGCCCTGGCCGCCGGCGCTTCCGGACCCGTCGCGCCGCGGGACAGGGTCGCCGCCGGCGACTCGGGGACGCGAAGGTAGATCACCCCGGCGAGGAGGGCCACGGCGGCCACCACCCCTCCCGCCACGGCGAGCGCCCCCCACCGGAAGGCGGAGCGGACGGAGGAGCGGACGGCACGCCGGCGCGGCGGCGCCAGCGCGACCAGCGCAGGGCCCGCTATGCCGCGCCCGGGCTCGGGCGGAGTCCACGCGCCCCCGCTTTCGGGCCCCCGGCCGAGCGGGGCCGCCGTGACCACCGGGATCTCCAGCGCCAGGGGCACCCGCTCCGGGTCGCTACGCCGTTCCTCCTCCATCCTCCGGATGAACTCCGACTCCCTCTCCTCCGGGGAGGGGCCCGAGGGGTCGGCCAGGGCGAGATCGAACTCCCCGGCCGCGTCCGGGACACCCGAGACCAGGGGATCCTGGAAGAGCCGGACGATGGGGTGCTCCCGGGCCTCCACCCACTGCGCGGTGAGGGCGTCGAACACCTGGTCCTGGGGCCGGATCACACCGGAGCGGACCATCTCCGAGAAGATCTCCAGCGTGCGGGGCTCGATGTCCTGCCCTTCGGCGGTGCGGATGCGGAATCGCGCCTGCATGGTTCCCTGCCACCCCCCCTCCCCGGCGATCCGGAGCCCCCGGGGGCGCCGGGTCCGCCGGCCCCGCCCCCACCCCGATGGGCGTGGAGACGTGCGGAGACCCACGGCGTGCGCGCGGGGATCCAGGATGTCGTGGGGGGAGGTCCGTTCTCGTGTCCGCCGGCCAGGAAGGTGCTCTTCCCTACGCGGCCTCCGACGTCCGTCGGGCGGGCCGGCGACCTCCCAGTCGGGAGGCAGGAGGGGCCCTGAACGGTGGAGCCCCTTCCTTCGTCAAAGTTCTGCCACCCCGGTGGGGAAACGCAAGGATCTTGGGGCGGGGCCGGGGGGAGGAGGGCGGCGCGGGCCGTCGCGTCCACGCGCGCCCTCCGGGCCTGTCAGTGCGCCCGGCGCTCCTCCGCCAGCTCTTCCAGGAGCTGCTCGACGTGCTCCTGCAGCGCGTCGCTGAACACGTGACGGTTGGCGTGGAACCACTGGCCCCAGGCAGGCGAGCGCAGGTGGTCCCTGAGCGTGCGGTCGTAGCTCTCCCACATCTGGTAATCCAGCGCGCCCACGCGGTACTGGTAGACCAGGTTCCCGAAATGGCGATACACCGCGGTCATGTAGGCGTCCCACCTGCGTCGCTCCCCGGGGGTGAGCGACGAGGGGTCCTCCTCGGCACGGGCCAGGAACTCGGCGACCTCTCCCTGGGAGAACGTCTGCTCCAGCAGGCGGATGCTGTTCTGGACCATGGAGTTGAACGACGCCGCCCGCACCGACGTGGTGTTCTGCTGCATCTGCCGGGCCAGGTAGATGAGCGAAACCACCACGGCCAGGGCGCCCACGAACTCGCCCAGGTTCCCCAGGGCCTGGATGGTCGTGTAGCTGATCCAATCTCTCATGGCGACCTCTCCGGCGGCTTCCCGCCGGGCCTTCCCTCCGAGCCCGCGTCCCCGGGGGGATCCGGGCGCGACAGGTACTTCACGTAGTTGGCCAGTCGGGCCCCTTCGGATGCAGCCCGGAGCCGTTGCCTCCGCCGCACCTCCAGCCCCACCTGCAGCGACGACACGAGAACGAGCAGCACCGAGCCCACCAGGACGAGCATCCCCTGGACTCCGGTGAGGTCCACGACGAACGCGACGCCGAGGATCCCCACGCCGGCCAGGAGCTCGGCCAGCGCCAGGATCGGGAGGCCCATCTCCACCCTGGCCGCCGCCCTGACCTTCACCAGGCCCGACGCCAGCAGCAGGAGGGCGGTAATGAGGAGGAGGGGTACCATGGCGGAGAAGTGTAATCAAGAACGGGGACGCGCGGGACGGTGGAGGTGGCGCGGGAAGCGATGGGGCGCGCGTCGCGGACGGGCTGACGGAGATCGTGGTGCGCTGAAGCCCCGGCCGCCCCGCCCCTCCCCTACCCCAGGAGCTCGTCCACGAGGAAGAGGTCGGTGAGCACCGCCCGCAGGTGGATGTTGGCGTTCAGGTTGTCCACCATCTGGGAGCTGACGGAGGGCTGCGCCGCCACCAGGCGCGCCGCCGCCAGCGCCGCCCGGGCGTCCCGGTCCACCATGTCGCACACGTCGCCCCAGACGTCCGCGGGCTCCATGCCCCGGGCGGCTGCCCCCACGCTCCCGGCCAGCCCGTCCAGCGCCTTTACCGCCTTTTCCAGGAAGAGGCGGAGCTGGCCTCCGGACTTGGAGGCCTTGTCCCCCGACGCTCCCTGGGCGGCGTAGGCGAGGAAGAACTCGTACGCCTCCTCGATGGCGTCGACGCGGCTCCGGATGTCGTCCGTGGGTGCCGCGCTCACGCCACGCTCCGCACGGCACGGCGGACCAGATTCCGCATCAGCGCCACCTTGTACTCGTTCCGCCGCAGCGGGGCCGCGCCCTGCACGGCGAGCTCACCCGCCGCGTCCGCCGTGGCCTCTCCGACGGGGGCGCCGGCGAGCTGGCGCTCCACGTCCACGAGGCGCACCGGGGTCGGAGCCACGCCGTTGACGGCCACGCGCGCCGCCTCGATGCGCCCGCCCGAGGCGCGGATGGCCGCGGCCACGCTCACGAGGGCGAAGTCCCAGGAGCCCCGGTCGCGGACCTTCTCGTAATAGAACCGGGCCCCCACCCACTCCCCGGGGACCCGCACGGACACGAGGAGCTCGTCCGGCTCCAGCGCGTTCATCCGGGTGATGTCCATCGCCGGGCCCACGAAGTAGTCCTCGGCGGCGAGCGTCCGGTCCCGGCTGCTGCTGCGGACCGCCACCTCACCGCCGAGCGCGATGAGCGCCGGCGCCGTGTCCGACGGGTTCACGGTCACGCACCGGCTTCGCCCCAGGATGCAGTGCTCCCGGTTCATGGACTGGGGCGACGACGCGTAGCAGCGCTGGCCTCCCGCCCGGTAACAGGGGAGCCCGCTGCGGTAGTACCAGCAGCGCGAGTCCTGGGAGAGGTTCCCGCCCAGGGTGCCCTGGTTGCGGATCTGGGGCGTGGCCACCTCCCTCGCCGCGTCGGCGAGAAGAGAGAAGCCCGAGCGGATCCCGGCGTGGCGCTCCACCTCCCGGAGGGTGGTGAGGGCACCGATCTCGAAACCGGACCCGGCCTGGCGGATGCCCCGGAGCTCGCCGACCCCCGAGAGGTCAATGACCGCCTTCGGGCGCCGGATGCGGTCCTTGAGCCAGTCCATGGAGTCCATGCCGCCGGCGAGGACCAGGGCGTCGCGGCCGTACTCGTTGACCAGGTCCAGCGCTTCGCCCAGCTCGATCGGCTGGAAGAGTTCGAAGGCGGGTATCATGTCGCGCATCGTCGCCATGTTCGTCGCTCCTCAGCCCACGTGGACTTCGAGGGGGCCCCACGGCTTCCGGACCCCGGCCAGGTGGGCCAGGATGAGGTCCGGGGTGAGCGGGGTGCGCTTCAGGAACGTGCCGCCCAGGGCGTCGGCCACCGCCGACACGACGGCTCCGCCTCCCGCGCCCATCGGGGGCTCGCCGATCCCCTTGGCGCCCACGGGCGTGGCAGGGTCGGGGATCCCGACGGCGGACCACTTCATCTCCTTCGGGATGTCGAGGATGCCCGGCGGCCGCGCCGTGTACAGGCGCTTGGCCAGGGCCTCCCCGAAGCGCTGGTCGTAGACCCAGCGCTGACGCAGGGCGACACCCATCCCCTGAATGCTCCCGCCCAGGACCTGAGCGCCCAGGCTCCTGGGATGGACGACGACGCCGCAGTCCGACGCCGCGACGTACTCCTTCACGTCCACCTCGCCGGTCTCCGTGTCCACCTCCACCAGCGCGAACCCCACGGTCCAGGAGTAGGTGACGTTGGCCTCGCGGCCGAAGTTGTCCCTGGCCACCCCCATGAGCCCCTGTCCCACGAACATCGCCGCCGCCTCCTTGGTCATGGCATGGATGTCCTCGGGGACCACGTGGCCGTCGTAGCGGCCGCCCAGGGCGATGGCCTTCTCCGCCACCTGCGCGAAGGTCATGGCCTGGCCCGGGTTCGACTTCGCGAAGACCCGGCCCCCCGCCATGTCGTAGTCGTCGGGGTTCCCGCCGAGCGTCTGGGCGGCGATGTCCTGGATCTTCCTGCGGGCGTCCATCCCCGCGGCGTGGTTGGCGCGCGTGTGGGCGTGGGTCGTCTGGCTCCCGCCCTGGGGGCAGCTCCAGGGGAGCCCCTTGGCGGTGTCGCCCCACACGATCTCGGTCTGGTCCCAGGGCATCCCCAGCGCGTCGCACGCGGCCCGGACCGTGTCCATGACCGAGTGGGTGCCCAGGTTCCCCGGCCCCTGCTGCACGTAGAGCTTCCCGTCGGGGCGGACGATCACGAGGCCGTCGTACCCGATGGAGCCCGCCGTGTAGGGCGAGATGGCCATCCCCACGCCGGTCACCCTGGAGCCCTCCTTCCTGCGCGAGAGGGCCACCTTCTCCTTCCACCCGAAGAGCTCCGCGCCCTGTTCCATGGCCTCCTGGACGTGGATGCTGCTCGCCGTGGTGCCCCGCGGCCCGAACGTGGCGCCGTCCCGCGGCGCATTCTTCTGCCGCACCTCCAGCCGGTCCATGCCCAGCGCCCACGCCGCCTTGTCCACGAGGGGCTCGAGGATGGTCACGATCTGGATCCCGCCGGGCCCCCGCTGGGCGGCCCGGGGCGGCGTGTTCGTGAAGACCGGCACCGCCCTCAGCCGCATGTTCTCCGGCTGGTACATGAAGTGGGCCAGGTTCGACGCCGTGTTGTAGTCGCCGCCCCCCGAGTAGGAGCCGTGGTCCTCCACGATGAAGAGGTCGAGGGCGGTCATGCGCCCGTCCTTGCGAAAGCCCATGCGCACCCGCGCCTGGAACCCGGGCCGGGAGCGCCCGAAGTGGGTCTCCTCGTAGCGCGTGACCCGGTGCATCACCGGGCGGCCGAGCTTCTTCGAGAAGTGGGGGGCCACGTACATGATGGGGCTCCCGGTGATCTTGCTCCCGAAGCCCCCGCCGCAGTACTCGGCGATGACCACCACGGACTCCATGGGCAACCCCATGCCGGCGGCCATGGCCGTGCGCATGCGCGCCGTGCTCTGATTGGACACGTGGCAGAAGAGCTTGCCGTTCCTCCAGTACGCCAGCGTGCTGCGGGGCTCCAGGGGATGGTGGGTCTGGGTCTGGTGCACCACGCTCTCGTCCAGGACGTAGTCGGCGGCGGCCAGGGCGGCGTCCACGTCGCCGAGGCTCCACTGGGCGGTGGGCTCCCCTACGGGCACCTGCCCCTGCTCCACGGTGGAGAAGTCCACGCCGGTCCACTTCAGGGACTTCATCTTCCGCTCCACCAGCACGTTCCCCTCCGTCCACGCGTCGGGGCCTCCCGGCTTCAGGCTCTCCAGCGGATCCAGCACGAAGGGGAGCTCTTCCAGCTCCACCTCGATGGCCTCCACCGCCTCGGCGGCGGTGCGCTCGTCCACCGCAGCCACCGCGAGGATGGGCTCGCCTTCGTAGCGAGGCTCGTTGGTGAGGCACTGCTCCCCGGGAGCGGGAAGCTCGGGGAGGTCGTCGGCGGTGAGGATCCCCACCACGCCGGGCATGGCCAGCGCCCTGGATGCGTCGATGCGCTTCACCCTGGCGTGGGGCACCGGGCTCACGAGGAGCTTGGCGTACACCATCCCGTCCACGCGGAAGTCCTCGGCGTACCTCGCCCGTCCCGTGATCTTCGCCATCAGATCGGGAGGGACGATATCGGTTCCGATGAGCTTGGCCATGGTCGTCTCCTAGCCCCGCGCCGCGCGTGCTAGCTCGCCGGCCCGCATGGCGCAGTTGAGGATCTTCTGGTAGTCGCCGCACCGGCACAGGTTGCCCGAAAGCGCGTGGGCCGCCTCGTCGCGGGTGAACCGGGGGGTGGTCTCCACGAGCTCCACCATGGCCATGATGAAGCCCGGCGCGCAGTACGCGCACTGGAATCCGCTCTCGTCGAGGACGGCCTGCTGCACCGGGTGGAGCTGGCCCGTGTCCGGGTTCTGCAGCCCCTCGATGGTGGTGACCGAGCGAGCCCGCACCGTGTGGGTGAGCACGGAGCAGGAGTAGTGGCTCACCCCGTCGATGAGGACGGTGCAGGAGCCGCACTCGGCCCGGTCGCACCCCACCTTCGTCCCCGTGAGCCCCAGCTTGTAGCGGAGCGTCTGGGCCAGCGTCTCGTTGGGGAGCACGTCCACCCGGCGCTGCTGGCCGTTCACGTTGAGGGTGAGGAGGCGCTCGCCGGTGCTCTGCGCCACGGCGCCCAGGAGCGGAGAGGCGCGGAACAGGTACGCCGACGCCGTGGCGGTGGCCCCGGCGGCGACGACGCCCTTGATGAACGTGCGCCGGCTGAGCCGACGCTCCAGGAGCTTGCGAGTCTCGACCTCGTCCATACCGACGGCTCCTCCTCGGGTGGCTGGCGTAGCTCGCGCCAACATAGGCAAACGGAAAGGGAGACGCGAGGCGGGTCCGGGGGCCCGGATCCGGGCCGGCCCGGGGGCGGAGCGGGGGTGGGCCGGCGACCCGCGGGATGACAGGTTCCCGGACCCCTCATCACCGAGGAAGCCGCGCCGCTGCAGCGCCTGACCCTCACCTCCACGACGGAGGGCGCCGACCTGGTGGGCGACGGCAGGTTCCAGGCCGAGCTCTGGCTCGGTTACGCCAACATCTTCGAGCAGGACTCGGCGGACACCCACGAACTCTTCCTCGACATGGAGCGTGCGCGGCACGGCGGGATGCTCCGGAGCGGCTCCTTCTTCGCCGACGTGGCCGTGGAGCGCAATCTGGCCTCCTGGGTGAGCGGCGTGGCCCAGCTCTCCGTGGCGTTGGGACGTGAGCTTCCAGGAGGACATCCCCCCGAACACGCCTCCGGTGGACTTCACGCCGGGGATCGGGATCCGGGAGCGCTGGTAGCCGAAGGGCCCCCATTGACGAAACAGTGGGACACAGTCAATCTTGACCGTGGTCATTTTCCGCCCCCGGCCCCCGTCTTCGATGGACTTCGACACAGACACCCAGCCCCCCCTGCCCCTGGGCCGACGGGAGCGGAAAAAGATCGAGACTCGCCGGCGAATCTCGATGGCGGCCTTTGCGCTCTTCGTGGAGCGCGGCTACGAGGCCACGACGGTGGAGGCCATCGCCGAGCGCGCCGACGTGGCCAAGGGCACGGTCTTCAACTACTTCCCGCATAAGCGGGCCTTCCTGGCCGCCATCGCCGACGCCTGGACCCGCCGCATCACCGACGACCTGGGCCCCCTGGAAGATTGGACCGGGACGCCTCTCGACCAGCTCAAGCGTGTCGCCCGCCTCTCCGCCGAGCTCGGCGTGCGCCACCGTGAGATCGCGCGCCTGGTCATCTTCGAGAGCATGCGGGAAGCGTACGCCGGGATGGCCGCCAGGAAGACGCCCGCCGAGCCTCCCTTCATCAACCTGGAGATCCTGGTCCGTCAGGTCGTGGCCAGGGGCCAGGCCAGCGGGCAGATCCGCGCCCGCGTGCTTCTCGATCCCGCCGCGTCGCTGGTCGCGGTGGCGATCTACGACACGCTGGTGCGGTGGCTGGTGCGGGGCGGGCCCGTGGAGCGGTTGCAGGCCGCGCTCGAAGGAAAACTGGACATCGTCTTCACGGGACTGAACCCGTGATCTGAGGAGGTCGTGCATGCGTAGGACGGCGATCGTGCTGGCGGTGATGGCAACCCTCGCGGCCCGAGGGGAGGAGGTGGGGGCCGCCGTGGCGCACGGCGCTCCCGACACCCTCTCCCTCTCCCTCGACCAGGCGGTGGATCGCGCCCTGCTGGAGAGCGAGGAGATCGCCAAGGCACAGGCGACGCTGGCGGGAGCGGAGTCGCAGGTGACGCAGGCCACTTCGGGGGCGCTCCCCCAGCTCAGCTCCACCGTCGTGTACAACCGCGCCATCAAGACCATCTTCGACGGCGTGGGCACCATGCCCACCGTGGACGACGGCGACATCCCGCCCGCCTTCGACGAGAGCAAGACGCCCAAGGAGCGCTTCGATCTCCTGAGCGAGCTCATGGCCACGAATTTCGTCTCGGCGATGTTCGCGGGGCTCCCCTTCGGCCGGAAGAACACCTACGTGGCCACGCTGTCCATGGCGCAGCCCCTCTACGTGGGCGGCAAGGTGGGCGCGGCCTTGAAGGTCGCCCAGCACTACCGCGCCGTGGCCCGGAGCCAGGTGGACGAGACGGAGGCCGACCTGGTCCTGCAGGTGCGGTCGGCGTACCTGACCGCTTCGCTGGCGAGCCGCCTCGTGCACATCGCCCGGGAGAGCCGCCGCATCGCCGAAGCCCACTACCGTCAAGTGGAGGACTTCCACCAGGCCGGCACGGCCTCCGAGTTCGACCTCCTCCGCGCCCGGGTGGAACTGGAGAACCGGGATCCGGTGGTGGTGCAGGCGGAGGACGGGGCGAACCTGGCGCTCCTGGAGCTGAAGCGGCTGGTCAATATTCCGGCGGAGCAGCCTGTGCGGCTCACCTCGGAGCCCGACGCCTTCCTGGTGGAGGTGGACGAGGCCGAGCTGCACCGGCTGGTGCTCCAGCGTCCCCTGCTCACGGCCGCCCAGGAAGCCATCTCCATGCGCGAGCAGGCGGTGCGGATTGCCAAAGCCGACCGGCTCCCCACGGTGGCGCTCCAGGGCAACATGGGCTGGCAAGGGTTCCCGGAGAACCCCATGCCACCGGGGTGGGGCGACTGGCGGAAGGACTGGAGCCTGGGGCTCGCGGTCTCCGTGCCCCTTTTCGACGGGTTCCGCACCCGCGGCCGGATCGACCAGGCCCAGGCGGACCTGAGGCTGGCGCACGTGGACGAAGCCCAACTGCGGGAGGGCCTCGCGCTCCAGACCGAGGCCGCGCTGGCCCAGTACCGGAGCTCCCGGGCCCAGATCCTCGCGCGGCGCGAGACGGTGGCGTTGGCGGAACGGGCGCTGGAACTGGCGGAGGTGCGGTTCTCCAGCGGCCTCTCCACCCAGCTCGAGGTGAGCGACGCGGCGCTCCTCCTCGACCAAGCGCGGGTGAACGAGGCCCAGGCGCTCTTCGACTATGCGCGGGCGCTGGCCGAGATGGAGCGGCTCTCCGGCGGCAGGATGCAGCTCGTGCGACAGGGGAACTAGGCAAGTCGGATTCGACGGAACGGGAACACACCAGGGACAGGACGGAGGGACCATGAAGGGCTTCTCGCTGAAGCAGATCCTCGTCGGCGCGCTCGTGCTCGCCCTGGTGGGCCTGGTGGGCCTGCGCATCGTGCAGGCCACGGCGGAGGTGGCGCCCACGCCCGACGTGGACCAGATCCGCGCGCAGACAGGGATCCCGGTGGAGGTGGCCGCGGCGGAGTCCGCTCCCCTG
>Ga0315541_1001748_pt1 | contig 19377 bp, 15 predicted proteins | sample SalMarSW160190MG_FD_203095 | JGI IMG/M metagenome (GOLD analysis project Ga0315541, IMG submission 203095) | Salt marsh sediment microbial communities from the Plum Island Ecosystem LTER, Massachusetts, United States - Salt Marsh Sediment SW1601-190 ...
AAGTCCTTAGGTTATGTTACAGGAGAAGAGATATGTCTTTTTCCCACTCTCATCTTAGATTCGGTTTGTTGTCTAGATCCATTTAAAATTAAGACAAAAAGTGTGCAGTATCATCTTGACCATGACCCACCTTCCGAGAAAATTGGCTTTTTTGCCCTCCCGGAGAAGAAAAGAGCCTCTTTTAGACTAGCTTTATCCTCTGAGTAGAGAAGATCTGAGGAGTCGTTCAAGGATATATTTAACCCCTCAAGTTGGATAGGAAAATATCCTTTTCTCTTTCCCCGAGGGAAGACCCTGAAGTTATGCCTTAAGGTGAAGAGGTTAAAACGATATTGGTACGACGATACGATTCTTGATCTCCCTGCAAAAGGTGAAAAACTCATGTGCTATCGAATGCCCCATTGCACAGGGTAATGAAAGTTTCTCATGTTGTTAATACCCCGGTTTCTTATCCTTTGGGTACTTCAATCAGCAGGAGAACCTGGAAGCTTGACCGCTACGCAGATACATCTACAAGATTCACCATCAGGAACCAAAGTATGAGTTAAACGTGGTGGTATATGGATCAAATCTCCGGGTCGCACCTTTAACATCTTCTTGTCTAACCAATGAATCCCGGTGCCCTCAAGAACGAAGAAGAACTCATCGGTAGGATGAGAATGGGGTTCAATTGGAGCTATTGCCACAAACTCAAGCACAAATTGCATAGGAGGTGGAAGTTCATTTTGTGAAAGTAGTTCAAACCCCATTACAGTACCAGCGTGTCCCACGGCATCAGGTTTAGTAATAGTAGATACATTCTTTACTGCAATTGATGTTTTTGTGCTTGGTTCATCGGTTCTCACAGCAAAACAAAGCATTCGCAAAGATTTATCCCGAGGAGCAACCGTATACGAGGTATTGGCAGGAAAGAATATCATGTCTCTTGGTTGGATCTCCCATTCGTTGTCGCACGCGAATACTGTACCTTTGCCCTCAAGCACGAACCAGAATCGTAGCGTAGTAGGGAGTTCCACGAATTCACACTTCTTCACAACCTTGATTTCGCTCACCGTTTCGGTAGGGCTCAGGAACTCATCTTTCTGCATGAGAGTTCTCTCTTCCCATGTCCCGTCTGCTTTGCTCACCGGAACAATCCATTCGGCATTTCTTATCGCCATTTCGTAAAACCTCCTATAAAAGATTATTTCCTTACTTACAGAAAAGCACTTATCCAGGCTCCATCGTGAACCGCATCTTCGATTTTACCTGGTTTTCTCCGATCGCCCACAACATAGATCTCAGAAGTCACATCTGCCAATTGTTCACGCGTGATATCGGTGTTGGGACGAACTCCGCAGGCAATAAGCAACGTATCAAAGGTGAGCGAGGCCGTTGTGGATTTCTTCTTCAGATAGACTTCGTTCTTTGTTATCTTGCTTACAGTGGTTTGAGTGTAATATTTTACCCCTGCAGCTTCCAGGTAGGCCATCAAGACCTCTTTATAAAACGGAAGCGCTCCACCTGCGAGTTCATCAAGCTCTTCGACTATTGTCACTTCTCGCCTTTTTCCACCGCGGAGTACCTCGTAGGAAAGACGTGGCCAGTCCAAATCTGAATCCCGAACTGGTCCAAAATTCAATTCGAAATCACCACTCATCGCCATGTGCAAAGCCACCTCGCACGCCTTCATTCCACCGCCAATGATGACCATGTTTTCTCCGACGACACATTTCTCCTGAAGTGCGTCCCAAGCAGTCATTATCCTTCCTCCAAACTCTAACCCGCTGATTTTAGGTACTGAAGGAATTGCCCCTGTCGCAAGGATAATCACATCCGGTCGCAAGAGTCTCAAGGCTTCAGGATCAATGGGCGTGCTGAGATGAATGTCAACCTTTGAATGGGTGAGTTGTCTAATAAGCCATTCGCGGTATTGCCCTATCCGTCGTTTACCTGGCAACTTCTCTGCGAGACAGAGCTGCCCTCCTAATTGAGAGGATTGTTCGTACAAGGAAACCCGATGTCCTCGTTGTGCGGCAACTCTTGCTGCCTCCATACCGGCGGCGCCCCCTCCAACGACTACCACCCATTTCTTGGTGGATGATTGACCTGATGGGAAAACGGTTTCGTTCCCGCTGAATACATTTACACTACATCGGAGTTTCCTTTGGAGTATGCCACTGCTCTGAACACAGAAATTACAGGCAATACAGGGACGAATTTTCTCAATCCTGTTTTCAATTATTTTGACAGGAAGATCGGGATCTGCCACCATGCCCCTTCCAAAAGCTACGAGGTCAGCTTCCCCCTTTTCAACAATTTCAGTTGCTATAGCTGGCGTTAACTTGTTTGCAACAATGACAGGGATAGCAACCTTTTTTTTGATTCTCTTTGCTAAATCGATAAGTGGCGCCTCGTGGAACATTGTGGGCGATATCATCCACACGGCCGATCTTCCATACCCCGCGCTCACGCTCACGCATGCAATTCCACATTCTTCCACCATGTGAGCCAGGCGCTCACCGTCATCTAAGCCAAAGCCATTCTCAAAGTAGTCTGTTGCGCTGAACCTCACAATGATGGGGAAATCGCTCCCGACCCGTGACCTAATGCTCTCAATGATTTCAAAGAGAAACTCGGCTCGATTCTCCAGCGAACCACCGTATTGATCTCGCCGCTTGTTTAGTCGCGGAGACAGGAATTGGTGTACCAGATATCCGTGTCCTGATTGTATTTCAATGATATCAAATCCCGCCATTTGAGCTCGTCGCGCTCCCTGCCCGAACAACTGCACTACCCCGTTAATCTCCTCTGGCGTGAGCTCATGAACATCTTCCTCTAAAGGATCTACTCTTGAAGAGGAGACTTTTGGACCGTATCCCGCCTCACTCCCCGCATGCTGTAGCTGAATGCCAATCTTGCAGTTGTAGTGATGCACGACATCAACCACCTCAGCGAGGCCCGAAATATACTTGTCCTCTGAAATGTTGAGCTGACAGGAGAAATTACGCACATTTTCTGCCACCCGAGATCCCTCAAGAATTATGAGTCCAACTCCCCCAGCTGCCCGACGTTGAATATAACGAAGGAAACGTTCTGTCACCGCACCATTTTCATTGGGCAAGTTACCGTTCATTGCTGGCATGATAATCCTATTCTTCACTCTGAGTCGGCCAATATTGATAGGGGTTGCCAAAACTGAATTCATGTTGATCTCCCTTTTTCCAGAGATTAACCTAATGTAATTGGTCTTTTTTCCTCTACCGACTGATAAGCTGTGAGAATGATCTTAAGAGTGTTGAGATTATCTCTTCCGCTCGTTGGTGGCTCCGTATTGTTCACCACGCACTGGACGAAACATCTTATTGAACCTTCAAAATCATTGAAGGGATCAAACCGTATTTCAGGCATGTAACCGCCATAAAAAGGGCTGTATGCTGAAAGCGTATGGGACTCATTACGGTTGAGCCATATTGTCCCCCTGGTACACTCGATGGTTGTTTCTCCTCCCCAGTTGATCTTTACTCCCATGCAATGGGCTGGGGTGATAACAGTTGCCTGGCATTCATTCTGAAATTTGAGCAGGATAGTCACGTGGGTTTCTCCTATGTCTTCACGTGCAGGATTCTTACCTGTCACTGCATATACTTCGACAGGTTCAGAATTCAACACAAATCTTAGAAGGTCAACATAGTGGATTGTGACTTCAAACATCAACATCCGTTCCATTTTCTTGCGATATTCGGCAGCAGACCATACATGACGAATCTGGTTGGTGACAAAGAGGGAAACCCCTATTTCTCCTTCTTCTATCATTCTTTTTGCCTCTTTGTATTCCGGCCACCATCTTGAGTTCTGCATAACCATCAATCGAAGATTTGCCTTCTCGGCTTCTGCAACAGCTTTTTTTGCATTTTCAAAATCCAACGCGAACGGTTTTTCTGTTAAGACATGTTTGCCTGCATGCAAGGCTTGCAGGATTTGAGTGGCATGCATGGCAGGTGGTGAAGAGATATCCACGGCTTGCAATTCTGGTAATGACAACAGTTCCGATTCATCTGCGACTGCATTGGGTATATTAAATTCCTGCGCAAAACTCTGTCGTCTTTTCTCGTCGGGTTCTGCGCACGCTATCACTTCAGCATCCTCTGCATTGTGCCAGTACTGACGCATATGATTTCGAGCGATAAACCCACAGCCTATTATTCCAACCTTAACCTTTTCCATTTAAACCTGCCGTAATGTCAAAAGTTTTTTAGTGACTTTGTTCTAAACCCTTTATTATCAAGTGTTTTGGTGAAAGTGACTTGCCTCCCCCTACTTCTTACAGTAGGATTTGGGAATCCATCCAAAAAAGGGGGCAAGCCCAGTGAAAAAGACAGCAAGGCTTTGGCATTTTTTAACCCAAAATTGGCCTCAAACCCACTCTGAATATGGGCTAATACGGTAATAGTGTAATCATTTGTCTACATTTTTGTGATTCTCCTTCTATAATCTGCGTCTACTATAACTCTCCACAAAGATTCCCCTCGAACAGCTAAGAATGACGAGAGTCAAATCCCGTTTTAGAAGATTCTGTCCTTTATAAAGTGAGAAAGAGGAGTTACTTATAACGTATCAGTCCTTTATTCATGAGGGTTTAAGCTTATTTTTCAGACTGATTTTTGCCAAACTCTCGTAAAATTTCCTTTCCACTTTGCAATCTTTGTAAGTTATCTTTAGCTCAGGATTCTCCGAAAAGCTCCACGGAATTTTGGGGAATGTCCTATAAATACTATCTTGACCGCTTTCTCTGTTCTCTTATCTAAAATCTTAAAGACTTTTATAGCCTCATCCAGAGGAATACGATGGGTAATAAGAGGCCTAAGGTCAACTTTTCCTGAAGCTAAGAGATCAATAGCTATATTGAAATCTTTTCTAGTGTAAGCCCAAACACCTTGAATATTTTGCTCACTATAAACTATTTTAAACATATCTACTTCTGGAGACTCATCAAATATTGCTGGAACAACTACTCTGCCTCCTTTTTTAACTATCTTGCTTGCTTCATTAACTAAACTTTTCTCCCCTGCAGCAATAACTGCAATATCCAATCCCACCCCATCGGTAACCTCATCTACCACCCCCTGAAGGGATTTCTCTTTTGCATTGACCACTACAGTTGCTTCCAACCTAGAAGCTAACTTTAAATTAAAATTTTCAATATCAGTAATAATTAATTTAGTAGCACCAGCCTCATGTAAACAGGCAAGAATTCCCAATCCAATAGGGCCTGCTCCTAAAACTGCCACACTTTCTCCCAACCTTACCCTTGCTCTCCTGACTGTATGTACACTTACAGCTAAGGGCTCTACAAGAGCACCTTCTTCATAGGATACTCCTTCAGGTAGCTTGTAAACAACGTCCTCTGGAGCTACCACATATTCGGCAAAAGAACCCTGCCATTCGGTTGTACCCATACCCCGCTTCTCGACACACAAGTTGTACTTTCCTTCAAAACAATACGGACACTTACCGCAGCGCACCCACGGCTCCACGGTTACCCTATCTCCAACCCGGATCATCTTAACCTCTCTGCCAACCTGCTCCGCTTCGCCAGCTAATTCATGGCCTAACACCACAGGAGGTTTGCGAAAAGGATGCGTTCCTCTATAGGCATGAAGATCTGACCCACATACACCTGTTGCCTTAACCTTGATAAGGACTTCATTAGGCCTTGGTTCAGGTTTATCCATCTCTCTTATATCAAGTGTGAAGGGTGCTGTGAGTAAAACTGCTTTCATTTTGCACAGTTCCTTTTTATTTTATCCGTACTTTTGAATTTTTTACATACTCCTCAATCTGCTCATCAGACAAACTGGGTATGTATACACAAAAAATTTGCATCGTATCATCGCTAAAGTTCCTGCATTCATGCTGGACGCCCGCTGGCGCATAAATGATGGTGCCTGGTTCTATTATAAAAGTTTTATCTCCTTCGACTCCCTCACCTCTTCCCGTAATCACATACATAATCTCATCAACCGAATGTGTATGTAATCCACTTCTTCCCGTGTAAGGCACTAAGGTAGCCATCAAAACAGCACAATCCTTAATTCCTTTATCTGTCCGGGGTGAAAAGATAAGCTGGAGAGCTCGCTCATTTGGAGGACCAACTTTGTAGCTTCCAATCTCCCAGAGTCTCTTGTATGACATTTGTCACCTCCTAGAGGTAATTCACTATCTAAAATCAAAAATCAGCTTCACCGTCATATTTCCGAATACCCTATTTTTCTCTAGCCCTTCTACACAAGGATTTCGCTAAGTAAGGTTTTAAAGAAAAATCTTCAATCTTTCAAAAGATTCTTTTATCCTGCACAGCGACGTCCTACTCGATTTCTCATTACCGAGCAGACATACCGCCATCGACAATGATGTAAGTACCGGTAACTTGCCCAGATTCTTCTGAAGCGAGGTATAAGTAGGCGGGAGCGATATCCTCTGGTCTTTGTAGTCTGCCCAACGGGAACATCGCGTCCATTTTTTCCTTACCGCCGCCGCGCTTTAGAATTTCGTCAAAGAGAGGTGTCAAAACTCCGCCGGGACACACACAGTTAACCCTCATGCCGAAGGGAGCCAATTCGAGCGCCATGCTCATCGTTAGGGTGTATACCCCCCCCTTAGCCGCCGAATAAGCTGCCATACCCGAAACCCCGGCTATTGAGCAGTAGGATGCCGTATTGATGATGGCTCCACCTCTCTTCTTCATCACTGGAATTGCCGCCTTTGAAACGATATAAACACTCTTGAGGCAAACATCTAGGACTAAATCCCATGTTTCCTCGTTGGTTTCCTCAACAGTACCATGACGGTGGATACCAGCGTTGTTGATCAGGATATCAAAACATCCAAAGGCTTCTACTGTCTCGCTTACCATCCTTTTCGCGTCTGTAAAACTCGTTACATCGCCCTTTACGAACTTTGCCTCTCCTTGCTTTTTTGTAATAGCCCCGACCGTTTCTACTCCGAGCTTCTCGTTAATGTCTGCTATCATTACTTTCGCGCCTTCTCGAGCAAAAAGCTCGGCAATAGCTTTCCCTATCCCGGATGCTCCTCCGGTAATCAACGCAACTTTATTTTCGATTCTCAATTTAACCCCTCCCAATTTTTTTCACACCTTCGTGTACTAATGAAGAACGATCCTGTAAGTGAATCACCCCCCTTTTTCCTCTTTATGAACAAAGGTTTTCAAAGACAACCTCAACGAGGCTTGAACCACACGTCGATAAATCGGTAAAGAGAGAAGTAATTTCGCTCAATAGGAAGCAAACTTGACTAGGTAATGTCCCCGATCTTAATCCCACACGAACTCCTATCAGGCATCCAAAGCTCCTTTATATCCGGCTGGCCTTCTTCCTCTTACAGGATCGAGCGCCTGCGTAACAAAACTTCCGGCTATAAATTTAGAGAGACCCACCGTGACGGCGGATTACGTATAGTATTCCACCCACCCCCCCCCATTAACTACCTCTCGCGGGGGTAACTTCCATCAAACGTCGCGCCAGTTACCAAGGCTCAACTTCATTGAGAAGCTATATCTCCTCCTTTTCTCGTTTACTCAGATAAGCCAGGTAAAACATACTCACCGTAAAGGTCACTATGAACATCAAAGTAGAAATAGCCGCTGACTCACCGAGTTGCATTTTTTTGAAACCAGTTCTGTACGCTAAGATCGGAAGAGTCGTGGTACTCGTCCCTGGGCCTCCTTCTGTCATTACCCAGGGTAAGTCGAAGTGATTGAAATTCCAAATGAACATCAACAATAATGTAACATAAATTATGTGCCTTAGGCTAGGTAGGACGATAAACCTAATTTCCTGCAAACGCGAGGCCCCATCAATTTTGGCAGATTCATACAGTTCTACCGGAATTGCCTGAAGACCGGCCAAGAGAACTATCGCCACGAAGGGGAAGCTTTTCCATACATTCACAACGACCAAGCTCAACAATGCCGTATGCGGAGAGCCAAACCAAGCTACCGGTTCCTTGATTAAGCGTAACATTTGAAGAATATAATTCATAACCCCGTACATATCGTTTACCAGCCACAGCCAAAGATAGCATACGATGACGGCAGCAGTTGCCCAGGGGAGCACCACTATTCCCCGAAAGACCCCCCTCCCTTTGAACTTCTGATTTAATACCAAAGCAACCAAAAATCCCACTATTTCCGATAGTCCCACTGAGTAAAACGTCCAAACTAGTGAATGCGCTACCGCGTCCCAAAATGCTCCGGCAGTTACGAGGTTAACGTAATTCTCATAGCCTACGAAGACGAATAACGGCCTGAGTAGATGCTTGGCAAAAAAGCTAAGTCCCAAAGCATATATTAGCGGGTATAGGATAGTAAAGGTAATCAGTAATACTGCTGGCGCCATTAATAGGAGTCCTACCCAGGCGTCCTTTCTTGTTCTAGCACTAACAACTCGAGCCAACTTCCGCTTTCTCTTATCCAATGGCCTATTTACTTTCTCACTTCCCTTTAGCCCTATTTTTAGCTTTTTCCTTTATTATTTAGGCGACTCTACCCTACGCAAGAAGCAGTCACGGCCAAGAGGGGTTTTAAGTGACCATTCACCTATCTTAGACTATGTGAGGAAAACTACATAGTCATTTTACTTCATAAGTTCTGCGCGCCGCCTCTACAATACGCTCCATTTCTCTTGCCGCGTCTGCAACAGCCTTGTCAACAGGTTTTCCCTCTAGTGCATACTTCTGGAATTCAATGACGTTTATCCAGGATCCTTCAATTTCACCGGCGTAGGGCCAATTCTCAAAGTCCATTCCCTGTAATGAACCAACAATGGCATTCTGAACTAGTACCTTGTAAACGTCGGGATAACTCTTGTAGGGCTCTTTATTCCAGAAGTCAGGGTCGTCAAATAGACTATTTAGAGGAGGTAACCAGCCACCCTTCGCTTCTTGGAACCAATACTTTACGTTTTCCTTTCTCATCATGAACTGAAGGAACTTCCCAGCTTCTTCTGTACGGGGGCTCTTAAACATAATCCAACAATTTCCTCCTATTCCAGTTCCCTCTACCTTATTTGCAGGTATCTGGGCGTTCCCCATATTCTTCATGAGATCCGGCTTTCGCCGTGACAGGTCTACTATAAAGTCCGTATAGTGAGGAGCCATAGCCACCTTACCATAAGTCAGTGCATTATTTACCTCGGTAAATCCGTAATTAAGGAACCCCGCTGGTCCGTAATTGGATAGTTCTTTCATGAATTTGAACGCTTCAATGGTCTCAGGTGAATTATAAACCACATTTCCATCAGGTCCCAACCAGTAAGATTTGTTGGTTGCCTCAAACACGTGGTTGACATTCGGCGAAACCCACCACAAAGTTCCCCACGTTTCTTCTGTTTTAAGCTTAGCCGCTGCATTCAACCACTCATCCCACCTCTTGGGTACCTCGAGTCCAGCTTCTGCCATCAAATCCTTTCGGTACCAAAACGTGATAGGCGCGACGATGTATGGGATACCGTAATATTTGCCGTTGGGCATCTTTTGCAGACGGAGATAATTCGGCTGAAGATTCTCTGGCCCAATGACATTGATTACATCGTCGACGGGTTCAAGATAACCACCACCCGCAAGAGACGACATATGAACCGGGTTTGCAGAGCTGATGTCGGGTTGAGTCCCGGCCGCTACCGCAGGCGCCCATTTCGCCTCAATCTCACCCCAAGGGACTATTTGCAAATCAATCTCTATGCCTGGATTTTCTTGCTCAAATTTCTGAACCAAGAACTCCGTCGCCGGAATACTGTCATACTCAACCTGCGTTGACCAAACTTTCAATACAACGCTCTCTCTCGCTTCGCTAACTGCTATAAAACTTATTGCCATAATCGATACGATCAACAACACCCACTTGCCTCTGAAAGCTAACTTACTCATTCAAATACCTCCTTTTATTATCTCTGTCTTTCTAAGTCTACCTTTTGGCTGCCGCCTTTCAATCCCCAAAACTACCAATACATGGTTTTTCGTAACGAATCACCTCCTAGAACGTATTTGACAGAAGTCCCCGTACAGGCGAGTCACCCCTTGACCGCTCCTGCTGATAGTCCCTCTACCATATATTTCTGCAAAAATATCAAAATCCCCAAGACAGGTAGGGTTGCGATGAATCCTGCTCCCATCATTGCACCCCATCTAACGCTGCGTCTTCCCACGTAGGTCTGCAACCCGAGGGGAAGCGTTTTACTCTCCTCACTACTAATCAAAGTTAGCGCAAACATATACTCATTCCAACTCAAAATAAAAGAAAAGAGAGCAGCAGCAATAACGCCCGGTAATAGGACAGGAATTGTAATCCTTAGCAATGCACCAAACTTACTGCAACCGTCAATCTGGGCCGCCTCCTCCATATCCACGGGAATAGTCATTACATATGAACGCATCAACCACAGACAAAATGGAACTGAAAAGGTAGTATGTGTTATGATCAGGCCATATAAATTATCCACCAAACCATAGTTCTTTAAGGTAAAAAATAGAGGAATTAACAACAAGATTCCCGGAAACATATAAGTTATGAGAATTATTTTCCCCAGAAAGCTCTGACCGCGGTATTTATAGCGCACCAAGCTGAAGGCACCAAGCAACGAAACCACCACAGATAATATGCTTACCGAACTGGCCACGATAAGTCCATTCTTGAACCATATTAGAAATTTCGAAGTTTGAAGAACGTATTGGTACTGCTCTAAGGTCACCTGAAATCCTACTAACTTAGGGGGATAAAGGAAGATATCGTACTCGTTCTTGAGGGATGAGGAAATCATGTATAGAAAAGGAAATAGGACAATGAAGATTATTAATAGAAGTAACATATACTTACCGATACTTGCTACAATAACCCTCATCTTGTAAAGCGAAGAACTGACCATCTCTAGTCCCCCTTCGTTTTTTCAATCCTTAGGATATAATACTGTCTTAATTGCTTCTCCTTTTTCCTTTTTTTCAAAACCTTTCCTCCACTCTGTTATGGGAAGCTTTTCCGTTACCAGTGGCTTTGTCTGTACTTTTCCTTGCTCAAGAAGCTTTAAAGCTTTTTCCCAGGCAGTCCATTTTTGAGAGAAAAATCCTGTTACCTTTAACTCTTTATAAGCAATTTGCTCAAAGTCTATCTTAATTGGTTTGCCAAAAAGTCCCATTTGAGTAAACTTGCCCTTTTTTCTTACCAGCTTCAAACCTAGTTTTGCTCCCGGGGATGATCCAGAGCACTCCAGAACAACATCTGCTCCGTATCCCTTGGTTAAATCTTCAATAATTTCTTTTGGATCCCCCCTCTCAATATTCACCACCAAATCCGCTCCCAGCTCTTTTGCTAAATTTAGTTTACCCTCATCAACAGAAAGTCCTAAAACGACCACATATCCCCCTTCTACTTTACTAATCTGCGAGGATAAAAGCCCAAGCGGTCCTGGACCAACAACTACAACCACATCACCTGTTTCGACACCGGTTTGTTCAATAGTCCCATGAACAGCGCAGGAAAGTGGCTCACAAAGAGCTCCTGATATAAAATCTACATTATCAGGAAGATGATGTACTATCTCTTTCCTAACCACACAAAATTTGGTAAATGCTCCATTTACCCCATAACCCAAACCTAAACGCTCTGGACAAAGGTTATAATCTCCTGTTCTGCAAAACATACATTTTCCACAAACCCTGGCAGCTGTTTCTGAAGTGACTCTATCACCTGCTTTAAACTCGGTAACATTTTCCCCAACTTCTCTTACCACCCCACAAAACTCATGACCTAAGATAACCGGAGGATTAACCATAAATTCATCATGATAAATGTGAATATCGGTACCACATATTCCTGCCGCTTTAACTTCAATTTTCACTTCACCAGGTCCTACCTCAGGCTCTGAAACATCCTGAACCTCTATATTCCCTTCACCCCTTCTAACTTTCACTACAGCCTTCACTTTTTTCACCTTTTTTCTTTACGCCTTAAAGCACAATGAGCTGCCTCAACAATATCATTCACTCCCATTCCATAATGATCTAATAAAGACTCAAAATCCAGGGCAGTCTCAGCAAACCTATCAGCAATGCCCACTCGTTCAAGGGGTACAGGATAAAAACCCGCAAGAGCCTCTGCCACAGCACTACCTAACCCTCCAATAATAGAGTGCTCTTCTGCGCTAACCATAGCTCCTGTCTCCTCTGCTGCCTGCTGCAGAAGGGAAATATCCAAAGGTTTTACGGTATGAATATTTATCACCCTGCAACTTACCCCTTCCTTGGCCAAAATCTTTGCTGCCTCAAGACAGCGAAGCAACATCACACCATTACCAATTAAGGTTAAATCATCCCCATTTTGAACAACTACTCCTTTTCCAATTTCCACCTTATAATCTTCATTAAATACCAGCGGTGTATCTGCTCTACTGATACGCATATAAACCGGTCCATCATATTCAGCTACAAGGGGAAGAATCTTTTTCACCTCAGTTGCATCAGCTGGACCTATCACTACCAGATCAGGCATAGCTCGCATAATAGCAATATCCACAATGGAATGATGGGTTGGACCATCCTTAAAATCTGATACCCCTGAGTATCCTCCAACTAGCTTAACATTTGTCTTAGCATAAGCTACACAAGTTCTAATCTGCTCCATTGTTCGCAAAAAAAGCCCGGCAAAAGTATTGACAAAGGGAATCATCCCGGCAAGAGCAAAACCGACAGCAACATCAACCATACCAGCCTCCTGGATTCCAACATTAAAAAAGCGCTCCGGAAACTCTTCTGCAAAATAATTGGTCATTACTGAAGAGGAAACATCAGCTACTAAAACCACTACATTGGGATTAGCAGTACCAACCTCAACAAGTGATTTCCCAAAAGCCTCACGAAAAGATGCCTTCTCCATCATCCTGCATCTCCTTTTAACTCAGTTTCAGCTTTTGTATACTGTTCATCATCTGGTGCACGACCGTGCCAGAAAGCCTCATTCTCCATAAAGGATACCCCCTTTCCTTTTGTGGTGTGAGCGATAATGACTGTTGGCCGATCGTGAATCTCTCCTGCTATATCTAATGAGTCTAAAACCTCTCTCATATTATGACCATTGATCTCTATAACCTCAAAATTAAAGGATTCCCATTTTCCCACAAAAGGTTCAAGGGGCATAATCTCGTGTACCGGACCGTCCAGTTGAACATCATTGTAATCAACCATGGCTGTTAAGTTAGCCAGTCTATATTTTCCAGCAGTCAGTGCTCCTTCCCAGAGAATACCAGCCTGACATTCTCCGTCACCGAGCAATACATAAGTATGGTAATTCATCTTTTTCAAACGGGCAGCCAGAGATAACCCAACACCAATAGCAAGCCCGTGTCCTAAAAAACCGCTTGTCATCTCTACACCAGGAGTTTTAAGCCTATCAGGATGTCCCTGCAGAGGGGAGTTAAGATGCCCCCAGTTTGTAAGCTCCTTTACCGGGAAAAAGCCACGACAGGCAAGAGCAGCATATAAAGTGGCACAAGCATGCCCCTTGCTGAGAATAAAGCGATCCCGCTCTGGCCAAGAAGGGTTCTTCGGATCAATTCGCAGATGATGAAAGAAAAGTGCAGCTATAATTTCTGCTATAGATAAGGATCCTCCTGGGTGTCCTTGTCCTCTTCTGTGAATCATTTTCAGAGCGTCTAGACGAAGCTGCCTTGCTTTCTTATTTAACTCATCAATTAGCTTTTCTGAATGATAGGCCATGACTTCCCTCTCACGAAAGTGATTTTAGTTTTTCCTTACGTTCATCTCTCTTTTTGCCTATTTTCTCAAATACTCGTGGAACATCAGCTAAGAAAGATTTTGACTTTTTAGCTGCATTTAAGTAAAACCTCTCAATTTTCGCCTCTATATCCAGAGCTTTTTTTAAAACATCGGGTAGGCTTACATCTTCAGCCAAATTAATCTCAATCAAATAATCATCTACACCTAAATCCTCAAAAGAAAAACCGGTCTCAAGAGCATCACTTACAACCTCATTGTAAACTCTTTGCACAAGCAATTTGTTTTTTTTATTTTCTTTCACAAAGGATAAAAAAACTTCTTTATACTGTTTAAATTTTTCGGCCAGATCCTCATAAAGTTTAGCTGATTTATCCTCAAGTTCTACGGCAAAGTTAATAACTTGCGATGCTGTTTGAAGCTGCATTACCACCACCTCTGAATTACTACTTTACTTTCAGTAAAAAATCTAATGGCTTCCTTGCCCTGGCCGTGCAGGATACCAAAGAAAGAATCTTTCATACCACTAAAAGGGAAAAAAGCCATGGGAGCAGCTATCCCAATATTGATACCTATGTCACCACATTCAACTCTGTACTGAAACTCTCTGGCAAATTTGCCATTTGAGGTGAAAATGGATGCTGCATTTCCATAAGGATTGGTGTGAACCATCCTGATTGCCTCATCAAGATCTTTCGCTCTCATAATGTTTGCTACCGGTCCAAAGATCTCCTCTTTAGCAATAGTCATATCCACTGTAACTTCTTCAAAAACGGCTGGATTAAGAAAACAGGTTTCAGGATAATCTCCTGTAATCTTTGTTTTCCTTCCGTCAAGTATAATCCTTGCTCCCTCCTTTATGCCTTTTTCTATAAATCCTAAAACCCTTTTCTTTGACCCTTTTGACTGAAGAGGCCCCATTTGAACCGACTCATCAAGACCATAGCCCACTTTTATTTTGGATGCTGCATCTACAAATGCCTCTAGAAAATTTTTGTAAAATACATCATTCCTGCCAACAACAATAGCATTTGTCCCTGATAAGCAGCGCTGACCTGTATTGCCAAAGAAAGATGTCATTAAAGCAGGGATTGTTTTTTCTAAATTAGCATCAGGCATAACTACTATAAAGTTCTTGGCACCTCCCTGAGCGATAACTCTTTTACCTACCTCCCCACATTTTTTATAAATTTCTTTTGCTACAGGGGTGGAGCCGACAAAGCAGGCCCCTTTAATATCTGGATGCTCTAACAAAGCTTGAGCAACCTCTCCTCCCCCATGCACTATGCTCCAAACACCTGGTGGAAATCCAGCCTCATCTACTAGTTCTGCAAGTTTTACCTGGCTGATAGGGTCTCGAGGCGATGGTTTAACAACGATGCAATTTCCGGAAGCAACAGCATAAGGTGCAAACCAGAGAGGGACCATAAAGGGAAAGTTAAAAGGAGCAATACAACAGAAAACTCCTAAAGGCTGTCTGATAAGGTGCTCATCTATACCGGTTGCAATATCTTCCAGGTTGTATCCCATCATCAGCGAAGGCATTCCGGTAGCAACCTCTACATTCTCAATTCCTCTTCTTGTTTCTCCACGTGATTCATCAATGGTCTTTCCATGTTCCATGGTTTGAATTCTGCTAGGCTCCTCAAAATTCTCTTCCAGGATCTCTTTCAATCGAAAAAGACACCTTGCTCTGGCAAGGGGTGGGGTTCTTCTCCATTCAGGATAAGTTTTTTTAGCTTTTTCCACAGCTTCATTTACTTCTTCTGGGGTTGAGAGGGGGACCCTGGCGATGACTTTACAAGTTGCCGGATTTACAATATCGTGAAGCTCGCCTTTCGATTCAATCCATTCTCCATCAACGTAGTTTTTCAAGACCAGAGGTTCTTTTATTGGTTCTTCCAGGACTGCCATATCTTGCTCTCCTTATTTAACCTTTAATTTTAGCTTGGTAAAAGCTCGCCTTTTAAAATTTTTCCGCAGGTTTGCCTGATAATTAGTTTTGTAGAAAGTATTACTCTTTTAATTTCACCTCTTTTACCCTGTATCCTTTCAATCATCAAATCGACAGCTTTTACTCCCATCTGGTAGCGAGGTTGACGCACGGTGGTAAGTTGGACAGCCTTCAGAGAGGCTATCCACATATCGTCAAATCCAACTACTGCTACATCCTGAGGAACCTTTACTCCCTTCTCTGCACAGGCATCAATTGCCCCCAGGGCCATCATATCATTAGCACAGAAAACAGCTGTTGGAGGGGGGAGTTCTTTTAAAAAAGAGATCATTACCCGGTATCCACCCTCGTACTTCAAATATCCTATTTTCACATAATTTTCTTGCAAGGAAAATCCTGCCTCTTGCAAGGCTTTTTTATACCCTTCGTATCTACCAAAGCTTGCCGGGGATTCTGGCTCACCTTCAATAAAGGCAATCCTTTGATGACCCAATTTTATAAGATGATTAACAGCCATTCTGGCAGAAGATATATTGTCAATCCCTACAAAATCAAACCTGCCCGGAAAAGGGTCTCTGTTAACCAGCACTATAGGGCAATCTTCTCTCAGATAATCGTTGAGATTAGCGGTACTGTGAGCCGAGGTAATAATTAACCCATCAATTTGCCTGGAGAGTAAAATCTCGATAGACTCTTTTTCCTGAAAAGGATCTGCGTCGGTATTACATAAAATTACATTAAAGCCGTATTCTCTTGCTCTTTCCTCAACTCCTCTTGCTATTTCAGGGAAAAAAGGATTGGCAATATCAGAAAGAACAAGCCCTATAATACCTGTTCTCTTTTTTCTCAAACTGCGGGCCACAATATTTGGCCTGTAGCCAAGCTCCCTAACGGCTTTGTAGATTCTTTCCTTTGCTTTTTTGCTCACATAGGGTTTTTCATTAAGTGCTAAAGAGACACAAGCGGGTGAGACTCCCGCTAATTTTGCAACATCTTTAATTTTGGCCAAATTTTAGCTCCATTATTAAAACGATTTAATATTAAATCGTTTTAATAATACCGTCACTATTTTTTCTGTCAAGGCAGGTATAATAACAGAAAATTTGAAAGCAAACTTAGGCCTGAAGGGATCTTCAGGAGAAATAAAAGAGATATTGTTTATTCTAGCCTGAACGCGCTCCTAAAAACTCGTAATTATTTTACACTATGAGGCTTTTTTGGTCTGAAAATTCCTTAAAATTATTGGTAAAGGGCTTGCGATCGTTTTATCAAAGTAGCTCTCTTCGATTATCCGACCGAATGAACTTCAATCAATAAAGCTCGATAGGTCAGTAGCACAAACAAAGGATCTATTTTACCGCCTGCCTTGTAACTATAACTTGGATTTTCTTTTCCAGATATTACCTGACGGACTATCAAGGTTTTTCCTTGATAAATATAAATTTAGACGCTATCTTGTTTTTTGCCTTTATATTGTAAATTCAGTACGGATAGAAGGCCACCTATCAAGGTAGAAGTGTAAAATAATTATGAGAAAAGCCATAGAAGTTCAAGGTAAGCCTTTTTCTAGCTGTCCTCCCGTCCAGCTTCTCGCCTACCGCACCGCTATAAAAGTAAACTACCATGTGAACAGCCAAGAAATCTGGCGAAAAACATTGCCGTGGAATAAGGCAAGTGGAAAAAAGTTCTTTTCCATAATGGACTTTTCTCTTTTACAACGCCAGTTTGACACTTCCTAGCATCCCTGATATATTCAAGGGTAAATACTTAGTGAACCCCGTCATTGCGAAGCGATCTCGGTAATCGCCGGTAGCCGCAGGCTTCAGCCTGCGTAAAACCTTAGCCTGCGTTTATACGCACCCTAAAGGGTGCGGTTACCCGTTCTGTTCTTTGCAGTCAACAACATGGAACGTCCTTTGCTGAATATTTACATCAAAAAGCTCTGTGGGAAGAAAACACCAAGGAGGGAGAATAGAAATGTGTGGCATTGTGGGATATGCGGGTGATAAATTTGTAGATTCTTTGTTGGTTGCGGGCTTAGAAAGGCTGGAATATAGAGGTTATGATTCTGCCGGCATTGCTACTTTAAACCGAGGAAAGTTAAAGATAAAAAAGACGGCCGGTAAAATCCAACTTTTAAAAGAAAAATTGAAGGAAGATCCCTTAGGCGGGGAACTCGGAATCGGGCATACCCGCTGGGCTACTCATGGAGAGCCAACTTTAGAAAATGCTCATCCTCATACTGATTGTAGGAAAGAGATAGCTGTTATTCACAATGGGATCATTGAAAACTTCGAGCCTCTTCGGCAAAAATTAATCACCGAAGGACACGTGTTTGAGACAGATACAGATACCGAAATCATCGCCCACTTAATAGAGAAGTTCTTGGAGGATGACCTCCATTTAGCGGTCCGAAAAAGCCTGAAATTCTTAAAGGGAAGCTATGCCCTGGCCGTTATAAGCACAAAGGATCCCGATAAAATAGTAGCTGCTAGATGGGAAAGTCCATTGGTAATTGGGATGGGAAAAGATGAGAATCTCCTGGCCTCAGATGTGGGGGCTATCCTGAATTTAACCTCCAGAATAATATTCTTAGAAGATGGAGAAACGGCTATCATCACAAAAAATGAGGTCAAAGTATTTGGCAAAGAGGGGCATCTTATCAAAAAAAGAGTCAAGAGACTCAAATGGGAGATTCTCCGAGGTCCTAAAAAAGATGGATATCGCCATTTTATGCTCAAGGAGATACATGAGCAGCCAAATATCATCCGCCACGTTCTAAAGAGGCGAATTTCTCGAGACAAAAATGATCTTTATTTCGAAAATATCAACCTGAGTGAGGAAAAAATATCAAAGATTGACAGAATAATTATTCAAGCCTGCGGTACCTCCTGGCATGTGGGGTTGGTTGGCAAGTATCTTTTTGAAAAACACCTGTGTCTTCACACGGAGGTAGACATAAGCTCCGAATTTAGATATCGGAATCCGGTGGCCGGTGGAGATACCTTGGTCATGGCCATCTCTCAATCGGGTGAGACTGCCGACACCCTGGCCGGGATAAGACTGGCTAAAAGCAAGTTTCTCCAGGTTCTATCCCTCTGTAACACCATAGAGAGCACCATAGCCCGAGAATCAGAGGGAGTGATTTACGTCTATGCTGGTCCGGAGATCGGAGTGGCTTCCACCAAAGCCTATACGGCAGAACTTTTGGCTCTTTTTCTCCTCACTATTAGCTGGGGAATACTGAGAAATTCTATTTCGCGGGAGAAGGCTCGGAAGATGATCGGCGAACTAGAAAAAATAGCTTCCGCGATGGAGGAACTCCTTGATAATCAAAAGGAGATTTATGAGTGTGCACAAAAGTTTTACCAGGCTCACAGCTTCCTTTTTCTGGGAAGAAGCTTCAACTATCCCACTGCTCTGGAGGGAGCATTAAAACTGAAGGAAATCTCTTATATCCATGCTGAAGGATATGCAGCAGGTGAGATGAAACATGGACCAATTGCTCTGGTGGATCAAAAAATGCCAGTAGTATGTATAGCCCTGAAGGATTCTGTCTATGAAAAAATGGTAAGTAATATCCGGGAAGTCAAAGCTAGAAATGGAAAAGTCATCGCAGTTGCCACCAAAGGTGATGACCAAAT
>Ga0315541_1001750_pt1 | contig 19359 bp, 20 predicted proteins | sample SalMarSW160190MG_FD_203095 | JGI IMG/M metagenome (GOLD analysis project Ga0315541, IMG submission 203095) | Salt marsh sediment microbial communities from the Plum Island Ecosystem LTER, Massachusetts, United States - Salt Marsh Sediment SW1601-190 ...
CCCCTGGGTGCGTTTGCGATAACGAAGATATTTAATTTGCCGACGGAAGTAGCAGTCGGATTGATACTAACAGGTTCGGCGCCGGGTGCTATGGCAAGCAACGTGATGAGCTACATCGCCAAGGCAGATACGGCTTATTCAGTATCGCTGACTACTGTTTCTACGCTGCTCTGTCCGGTATTGACCCCTGGGTTGACATTTATTTTGGCAAGGTCACGACTGGAGGTGCCTTTCTGGGATATGTTGTTTAGTGTCATCAAAATGGTGATAGTACCGTTATTCATAGGGTTTGGAGTCAGGCACTATTTAAGAGAAAGAATTGAAAAAGTATTGGCTGTATTCCCGGCGATATCGGTGACATTTATTATATTTATCTGCTCATTGGTGATAGCTCTGAATAAGGCACGTCTGGGTCAGGTAACGGGGCTGATTTTATTGGCGGCTATTATATTAAATACCTATGGAATGTTGACCGGCTATAGTGTAGGTAAGGCTTTTCGGATGGAGCTGGCAAGAAGACGGACGCTGGCGATTGAGATAGGGATGCAAAACGCCGGATTAGGGACGGTTCTGGCACTGAAGCACTTCGGCGAAGAGGCCGCCTTACCGGCAGCAGCTTTCGTCTTTATCTGCATCATTACCGCGTCGATAATGGCGGAGCTCTGGCGAAGACAGTCAAGTGAACCAATAGCACCTGTCCTCCGTAGTACTGCGGAGAGTGGAGAATAAATAATATTTATTGCCGATGAACTGTTGCATTTTGCCGACAGAAAAGATATAATCTTTCCTTAATATTTGGTTTTGTGAGTTCAAAAGGGCAGTCTTGTTTGGCTGCCCCTTAAGTTATGTATGCGTTCTCGACAGTGAAATTTGATTGAGGAGATTTTAGTATGGGTCCAAATGTGGCCATAGCGGGGGTGACGGGTGCGGTAGGTCAGGAATTTCTAAAAATCCTTGAAGAACGTGATTTTCCGTTTGATTCGCTAAAAGTTCTGGCAAGCAGCCGGTCAGCCGGCAAGAAAATCACATTCAAAAGCAAGCAATATACAGTTGAAGAGATGACCAAAAACAGCTTCAATCGTGTTGATATAGCGCTATTCAGCGCGGGCGGCAGCCGAAGTAAGGAATTTGCACCGGCGGCGGTCCAAGCCGGCGCGGTGGTAGTGGATAATACATCGGCGTTCAGGATGGACCCGGAGGTGCCGCTGGTCGTTCCAGAAATAAATCCGCAGAAAATCAAGGAGCACAAAGGTATAATCGCCAATCCGAACTGCTCTACAATCGTCGGTATCGTACCGGTCTGGCCACTTCATAAGGCCAATCCGGTAAAAAGAATGGTCGTCAGCACTTACCAGGCGGCAAGCGGAGCAGGTACGCAGGCGATGCAGGAACTTGAAAGTCAGTCTCGTGAGATACTCGACGGGAAAGAGCCGACCTGTAAGGCGTTCCCTTACCCGATAGCGTTTAACGTTTTCAGCCATAATTCGGCGCTTGGGCCAAACGGCTATAACGAAGAAGAGATAAAGATGGTCCGTGAGACCAGAAAGATTTTCGACTGCTCTGATATTGCGATTACCTGCACATGCATTCGCATCCCGGTTTTCCGGGCCCACAGTGAGAGCATCAATCTGGAATTTACCGGCCCGATTACGCCGAATGAGGTCAGGGACTTGCTGAGCACCGCGCCCGGCGTGAAGGTTTTAGACGACCGTGAACACAATCGCTTTCCAATGCCCATTGATGCAGCCGGCAAAGACGATATTTTCGTTGGGCGAATTCGGCAGGATGAATCCATACCTGAGAATCGCGGCATAAATATCTGGGTCTCCGGCGACCAGTTGCGAAAAGGTGCAGCCTTAAATGCCATCCAAATTGCGGAAAAGTTATTGGTGGGCTAAAGCCCACCCTACCTTTCTTAAATGGCCGTTCGCAATATAAAACTAACGATTGAGTACGACGGCAGTGACTATCACGGCTGGCAAATCCAGCCGGAACGAAGAACCATTCAGGGCGAGCTTATCAAGGCGATAAGCGAGCTGATCGGCTGGAAGGTACGGGTCTGCGGGGCCAGCAGAACAGATGCGGGCGTCAGTGCCATTGGACAGGTCGCTTTTATCCAGATTGATTCGCCCATACCAACTAAGAACCTTGCCAAAGCGATCAATGACAGACTCCCTTCGGATATTGCAGTTCGTGAGGCTGTTGAGATTCCGATGGGATTCGACATTTTCGGTGCTGTAAAGAACAAGTTGTATCGGTACACAATCTACATCGGTAAGACCCCGCCGGTTCTACAGATAAGGCACTGCTGGCACGTTCCGGCCAAGCTCAATATCGCTGCGATGGCCGCAGCAGCTAAAACGCTGGTCGGAACAATGGATTTCAAATCATTCGCAACAGCAGGCGATAAGCGAGAGAATAAAGTGCGCACAATCTTTCGTTGTGATGTCACTGTAGAGAATGACTGGGTATATGTTGATGTGGAAGGCGACAGCTTTTTGTATAATATGGTCAGAAATATCGTAGGCACGCTCGTCGAGGTTGGTATCGGCAGGTGGAAGCCGGTAAAGATGAGCGAGGTTTTGCAGGCAAAAGACCGAAGGGCAGCAGGACCAATGGCTCCCGCTGCCGGATTATGCCTAATGAGAATAGAATACTAAAGAAGGAGACAGGAGACAGAATACAGAAGACAGGAGATAAAAGGATTGTGATAACCAATGCACGAGGGAGAAGAAATAATAATTCAAAGACCGCCTAAAATTTATCTTGATACAAATCATTTGGTTAATATCGCCAGAGTGCGAAGAGGACAAAAACTTCCAGAGGGTCAGTCTAAAGAAGTCTACAATCGCCTCGATAAATGCGTGACATCATATTGTGGCATCATCTTCAATCAAGCCGCAACACTTGAATGGGTTGAAGGCAAAGCAACAGAAGAAACAGCAAGTGAGATAGCAGCCGTCTTTGATTCGGCGAAGCTCAAATACTTGCTTGAGGCAGATAAACTTATCTATACATGTGAAGTGTTGGACCTATGTCATAAGGAAAACCCGAGTATTCAAGTGCCCGATTTGCCCATATTCCAAAAACTATCTGATAACATCACTTTTTTTTCAGCACGTGGTATCTTAGTAAATCAGGTGCCAGACTATCTTGGAGAAAATGAGCTTGGGCAGCTTGAGAAAAAAGAAGGAACTCCGACTGAAGTTCAGATAGCGTCAGTGCGACAATGGGTAGAAGAGACCTTAAAATGGAAACATAAAAATTCAGAACCGTATCAGGAGATAATAAATGCTTTCAAGGCTTCATTATCAGAAGATATCGCACAAAAAGTTGAATACTTCAATGATCCTCAAGGCTATAGAAATGGTTGGTTGAAAGGGTACTTGAAAATCGACAGAATCTTAAAGGCTTTTAATCCTCAAATTGACGTTGATAGTATTTTGGACAAAATCGATGCAACAAAATGCCCGGCTATCGATCTTTACTGGAAGGTTCGAGAAAAAAGAATGAAGTCTGGCAATCCCCCTAAAGATAACGATGTCTATGATTATATATATATTCCCGTTGTACCTTATGCCGATTTTGTATTAATAGAAAAGAACTTACGAGCATTTATCCTACAGGCAGATCAAAGCTTAGAGGCTAAGGTATTTTCTATGGCGAGCGATGCTCTTACTGCTCTTGAGAATCAGAAATTTACTTATTGACCCCTTGGAATTTTGCAATTCTGTGTTTGAATTCATATATCATGTTGGTTATAAAGGAGAGCTAAAATGGCTAAAGAAAAATCTAAAAGATTCACCGATTTAACAGTCTGGCAAAAAGCGCATGCCTTTGTCTTGTCCATCTATCGCTTAAGCTCATCATTTCCAAAAAGCGAAATCTATGGTCTTACCTCCCAACTTAGGCGTGCGGCAGTTTCTATCCCGGCTAATATCGCTGAAGGATTTAAGAAAAGAAGTAGCGCGGAAAAGGTACGATTTATGAATATCGCCCAGGGTTCACTTGAAGAATGCCGATATTATCTGATTCTCGCAAATGATTTGAGATATGCGGATACAGAGGGGCTATCAAATCAGCTTGATGAAGTAGGAAGATTGTTATCCGGGTATTCGAAAGCTATAAAGTATAATAGTCAGACAAAACTTTAAAACAAAAAATCTATCTTCTGTATTCTGTCTCCTGTATTCTGTATTCTTGAGATGAAGGTTGTTCATATAATAACCAGGTTGATTCTCGGTGGTGCGCAGGAAAATACGCTCATAACCTGTAAGTTATTGGCAGAACACGGACACGATGTCACGCTCATTACAGGCCCGGCTATAGGCCCGGAAGGCGAACTCTTCAATCAAACAAAAAATCAGAAATATAAAGTAATTGTAATCGACCAGCTTCGGCGTGCTATTGAGCCGATAAAGGACTTTATAAGTTATAAAAAAATCAAACGGCATCTTCGGACTATTCAGCCTGACATCGTCCACACACACTCGGCAAAGGCTGGGATATTAGGAAGATACGCAGCATATAGTCTTTGTCATTGCGAGGCCTGCAGAGCAGACCGTGGCAATCTTGTCCATGAGCATGAGATTGCTTCGTCGTCCGTCACCCACCACGGCGGGTGCCGGCCTCCTCGCAATGACAGTACAAAGCGTCATAGACCGAAAATAGTGCATACAATTCATGGGCTTGCTTTTCATCCATATCAATGCAATTGGCTCAATAAGTTTTACATCGCTGTCGAGAAATCCGCCGCTAAGCGCACGGATTTTTTCATAAGTGTAGCCGATGCGATGACCGAGCAGGCACTTGCCGCCGGTATCGGCAGGCCGGAGCAGTTTGTCACTGCCTATTCAGCTATCGAGGAGGATAGTTTTCTGCAGCCAATCCCACAAGAGCAAATAAAAGAGTTTCGCCGGAAATACGAAATCCCGGAAGAATCTATTGTGCTTATTACTATCGCGCGACTTTTTATGCTCAAGGGACATGATTATATTATTGAATCCGCCAAACAGCTCTCAAAGCAATTTGGGAACGTTGTCTGGCTATTCGTGGGTGACGGCAATTTAGCTGACGATTATAAACAGCAGGTTCGGCAGCTTGGATTATCTGATAGAATCAAATTTACCGGCCTATTGTCGCCGAGCCGGATTCCGCTTGCCATACAATCCTCGGATATCCTTGTGCACTGCTCACTGAGAGAGGGACTCGCACGTACACTGCCGCAGGCGATGCTCTGCGGAAAGCCTGCTATATCTTTTGATGTAGATGGTGCAAGAGAAGTGGTGAATGAAAACACCGGTCGGTTGATTGAACCAAAAAATGTCGAGCAGTTAACCAAAGCCTGTGCCGAATTAATAGAAGATAAGGATTTACGAGAAAGGCTGGGCAGAACGGGTCGGGAATTTGTGAAAGAAAAGTTTGCACCAGAAACGATGGTTGATACTATCGAAGCAGTCTATAGGAAATTAATTCAAACATAAACAACGGGAAAGTAATTAATAAAATGAGTACCAATCTAAAACCCTGGTGGCAGAACTGTTATGCACCTGATGATAGAAACTTTCTGGAAGATAAGGAGCTGCTGGCCATTGATAAAATGGAAGATTCTATCGCACCGTTGGATGATCAGACTGTAACTATAAGACAGCTTATCACACGTTTCGAGGCGTGTTACCATGAGGCTGACAAAGAGGCGGAGCGTATTATCAAAGCCATAGGTACCGGGCGCTGTCCGAAGGAATCTAAAGCGCGACCGCCAAAACGCAAAAAGGAATTACAAAATGCCCGCCGCATACTTTCACGCTGGTGCAAAAATCCGGTTATCAAAGGCATGAATATAGATGTCGCTGGCATCTCAGCAGAGCAGCTTTTCAGCTTTATTGGAAAGCCAAATCCTCTTAAAATATGGCAGGTTCAGCGGGTAGTCGATAGGATTACAGAGGTCCTGGAGCCGAGCAAACGCTATCATAGGCTGGCCCTGGACCTCGGAAACTATGGTGAACCAGGGGCGAAACCAGCAGGAGAGTATTATAAAAATAACCTAACCTTTCTTGAGCAAACCAAAAAGACAATCATACATGATACGGTAGATGGCCGGAAATCAAAGGTGTCCCTGGCTATGGCTATAGATATGCTGATGCCATGTCACTGGGATTTTGTCGGAGGCCTTGTTATTATCCTCAAGGCTATCGGTGGAGACCTCCACCCAGCCAAGCCGTATGCGTGCTGTGCGCGAAACATTAAGCTAAGCCCCCTTTGCGACAGACTGAGAACTATTTCGAATACACTTGGGGCTTTTTGCAAGGGAAGCAAGACCGCCAAAACCATAGACCGTGACATCATCGCATCTTTAGGAGAGGCTACACCGGTCAAGCGTTGGCTCGCTGCATCCTTGGATAAGACCATAAGACTGCACTTGAGTCTGCCTTTTGGGATAGATTTGTCATAAAAGGGAGATGCAAAAATGAAAGAAATCGTAAGTTTTTGTGGTTTGTTGTGCAACGAATGCGGTGCATTCCTCGCAACCCAAAATAACGATGACAAAAAGAGAGAGGAAGTAGCGGAACTCTGGCGCAAGGAATTTAAGGTAGAGATTAAGCTGGAAGAGATAAATTGCAGCGGCTGTTTATCAGATAGTGAGCCTCTCTTTAAACACTGTAAAGTGTGTGAAGTAAGAAAGTGTGGAAAGGAAAAAGCCGTCTTGAACTGTGCATATTGCGAGGAATACACTTGCGAAAATCTCGAAAAGATATTTAAGATGGCCCCGGAAACAAGAAAGCGATTAGACGAGATAAGAGGCAGGTTTTAATTTTGCTGGGAATTAAGAATGCTTTTTAGAAACACCACCGTCATTTCGACCGAAGCGTCCTTAAGGGACGCGAAGCGGAGAAATCTATTCAAAAGCAGATTTCTCGACTCGCCTTCGGCTCGCTCGAAATGACATCTTGCACTTTTTTCTACAGAGCAAATTAAGGAAATAAGATGGACGAGATAATTTCTTATTGCGGTTTGACGTGTCATAAATGTGCTATTTTTTTGGCAACGAGGGAACAGAACCAAAATAAGAAACGCCAAATAAGGGTTGAAATTGCAAGGAAAATAAACGAGATATACAAAGAAAAAATGGAGGCAGAGGATGTCACTGACTGTGATGGATGTAAAGCAGAAGGAGGGAGATTATTTTCGGGATCTAAAAAGTGCGAAATAAGGAAATGCGCAAGAGGTAAGGCAGTTGAGAATTGTGCGTATTGCAGCGAATATGCTTGTGAGAAGCTTGAGAAGTTCTTTGCTACAGATACGGAGGCCAAAGCACGATTGGATGAAATAAGAAGCAGGATTATTTAAAAAATAGCCTGCAGGCAATAGAGCAAAATACCCAGACGATAAATAGTGGGATAAGTAACGGCAGCAAAAATGGAAATGCGATTGCTGCAAGTATCAGTCCTGCCAAAGCAAAGCTGCCCAGAAGGATAAGGCCTACTCCAACAAAAACAAAGGCCAAGAGTATCGCTACGCAAAACAGGATGACCAGTGTCAATATGAAGCTCCATGCGCCGATCAGGGGGCCGAAAGGACCGGTGATTTCACGTCCGTTTATGGTGATTGATACGACGTCACCGCCAAGGAATAATGCCCAGGCGAGAAACACAAACATAAATACTGCTAAGATTAAGGCCAATCTGCGTATCACAGCCGGTCTCCTTTCTATTTGGTTCGTTAGACAGTGCTATTTGCGCCGAATCTTACATTGCTTAGATAAAATGTCAATAAATAAATTTTCCACCCTGGGCTTGGTCGAAGGATTCGGGGTTAAATAAAAAAATATTTAGCCCCACAATTTATTGCGGGGTTCAAGATGATATTTCGGCACAACACAAAGTGTGCTACAATCGGAATATTCGTTGTCATGCTGAGCGAAGCGAAGCATCTGGCTGACGGTTGACAAAAATCCTTACGAAAGCCAGATTCTTCGCTTCACTGTGTTCCGCTCAGAATGACAATAACACTCTATTGTTCTTTGTTGGTACTCAGGATAGGCTCCCAAAGAAGTGAAACATCTGCGTAAGCATCACTGTATGTCATGCTGAGTGAGGAGAAGCATCTGTTTAACGAAAATAATTTGAAGTAAAATTAAAATATGCAAAGACAATATCAGTATTACGTTTACATTATAACCAATAAATCTGGAACTCTTTATGTTGGATTTACTGGCAACATCAAAAAGAGAGTCTATGAACATAAAAATAAATTAGTTGAAGGTTTCACTAAAAAATATAATATTGATAAGCTTGTTTACCTTGAAATGTTTGAGGATGTCTATTCAGCTATTACTAGAGAGAAAAGCATAAAAGGTTGGCTGCGCAAAAAGAAACTACAGCTAATTGAGGCCACTAATCCTGACTGGGTTGACCTTAGTCAGGACTGGTATGAAGTGGATTATTTACCATAACATCAACTTTTTCAGGGCTGGCTAGATTCTTCGCTTCACTACTGTAAGCTTACCCTGGAAAAAGCGAAGAGATCAGAATGACAATATATTCGTTTGCATCAGGCAGACATCTATCTTTTGATGAGCAACGGAATGTTGTACCAAATTCATAATATTCAGGGCTAATACTCCTCATGTATGGTGGGAAAGTACCTGGAGGCAAGAATCTAATGAAAAGTTACCGAAAAGAGCTATGGTTTAATACGAAAAACAGAAGAGAATATATCAATATCACTCCACAGGTCGAGCAGGCCCTGCAGGAAAGCGGCATTAAGGAAGGCCTGGTTCTGTGTAATGCCATGCACATAACTGCCAGCGTCTTTATCAATGACGATGAATCCGGCCTGCATCACGATTTTGAGGTCTGGCTGGAAAAACTGGCGCCGGAAAAGCCATATTCGCAATATCAGCACAACGGCTTTGAGGACAACGCCGATGCGCATCTCAAACGTAGCGTGATGGGTAGAGAAGTGGTCGTAGCCGTGACGGACGGCAAACTTGACTTCGGCCCATGGGAGCAGATATTCTACGGCGAATTCGACGGCAAAGGACGAAAAAGAGTCCTTGTAAAAATCATCGGAGAATAAGATATGAATAGCGTAGATAATGCTGTTGCCTGTTTTAAAGAAGGTTTCAACTGCTCTCAGGCTATACTTTCCACCTATGGGCCTGGATTCGGCCTGGCTCGTGAAGCCGCCTTGAAGCTCGCCTCCAGCTTCGGCAGCGGTATGCGCATGGCGCAAACCTGCGGAGCAGTTACAGGAGCCTTTATGGTCATAGGATTGAAATGCGGTCACGCCAATGCGGCAGACAAAAAGTTAAAAGAGACAACGTACCGGTTAGTAGAGCAATTTGCCGAGAAATTCAGGTCTCGCAACGGCTCTGTTATCTGTAAGGAATTGCTCGGCTGCGATGTATGCACACCCGATGGCTACAATACCGCAATAGAAAAAGGTTTGTTCAGGAACTTCTGCCCGAAAATGGTGCAGGACGCCGCCGAAATTCTTGAGGAAATGCTCTTAGATTAATTGGTGCTGTGTGGACATACTATTTTTTTTAGTTCAGGTATTCATTATTTCCTGCTCCGGGGCGATGCAGCCGGGACCGGTCACTGCGACCGCTATAACGATAGGTGCCCGCAACCGCTACGCCGGCTCGCTGTTAGCTATCGGTCATGGCATCATCGAATTTCCCCTGATGGTAGTGATTATCCTTGGCATGGCAAAAATCTTCGAGATGCCGAAGGTCCAGATAGCGATTGGCCTTGCCGGCGGCGTCTTTCTAATACTAATGGCAATACAGGCATTTCTCAGCCTGAAAGCCAAAGCCGATGCTAAACCTAAGGCTCTCCACGGCAAACCCATTTTGGCGGGCATTATATTAACTGCAAGCAATCCGTATTTTCTCGTTTGGTGGGCAACGGTGGGCCTGGCCTTAGCTACGCAGGCTGTCGGCTGGGGAATCTGGGCCTTCGCTCTTTTTGCGCTGACTCATTGGTCAGTGGACCTGATTTGGTTGCAGATTCTGTCCTGGGCAAGCTTCAAAGGCTCGGTATTTTTCGGGCCACATTTTCAGAGAATAGTATCTTTAATTTGTGCGCTGGCTCTATTGGGATTTGGTTTGTTTTTTATCTACAACGCAATAAGGGCGTTAGGTTTTTGACCGTCGCCGTGCCGGCGACGGCTAAACGTCACTAAGTATTTGTTTGATGTTATACTGCGCTAAAGTTTCTCGCTGGGATTTAGATATCTGCCGGAGACTGTCCGGCTGTCCGGATTCCGGCTGCGCAAAGCCCGCAGCAGCTACGGCGTCGGTAATGTCTGACAGCCGAATATTTGCCGGGTCCTTCACCGGAATAAAACCGACAGCGGGGTCGGTAGTCTTGGCTATAAGATTGCTCCTGACAAGATGATCGAGGATTTTCTCTCCGAATTCGGCAGGTATATTTAGTTTGCTGCAGATAACCTCGGAAGATAACGGTGCTTGATTTTTTTCAAAGGCATCCGCGATTTCTCTTACGATACTAATAGCGGTAAAATCATTGGCGATAAAATGCTGCTCCCTCTTGCCGGTGGCGGCCATATCAGAGGCGTCGAGCGTCTTTAAATGCTGCGTGGTAAATGTCAGTTGCAGGCCGAACAGTACTATCAGCCAGGTAATGTAAATCCACAAAACACCCAGCGGTATAATGCCGAGCACACCGTATATTTTACTATAGGGAATAAAGCCGGTGACGTATTGCCTGAAGAGCCCCTTTGCAAGCGTCCAGACCAAAGCAGCTACAATCGCTCCCCAGATCGCAGATTTTGCCTGCACCCTGGTATTGGGCAGGACAAAGTAAAGCAGGAAAAATACTACCGTCGCCACAAAATATGATAAAACCGCGGGCCCAACGTGCGAGAGGACCGTCTGTTGAATCTGTGTTAAAGCTGCATAGCTCCTTGTGGCGTAAATGCCTAATCCTATTAAAATCGGCCCAAGTGTCAGGATCGCCCAGTAGTTAATCACACGATGCAAAAAGCTCCTGCCGCGTGCCACGTACCAGATATTGTTAAACGCCCGTTCTATTGTTGCAAGAAGAGCCAAAGCGGCCCAGATTACAAATACGATGCTGACTAATGTTATCGAGCCTTTATCAACACCCGCAAAAAAATCATTAACAATCCGGTCCAAATGGTCGGTGAGCATCACTTTTTCTTCTGTCTGGCTTGGATACACAATCGTGGTCAGATGTAGCTGCTTGTAAACCAGGCTCTTTAGATTTTCTCCTGTGTCCTTATAAGCTGGAAATAACTGAAACACCAAGAGCATTACAATGGCCAGTGGGACAATGCCGAAGATGGTGTGATAAGAGAGCGCTGCCGCCTGCTGGCCCGATTGGTTCTTCTTTAAGAGCCTCGCACAATGCGACCATAATTTTATCTGAAAGACTACAAATCGGCCCGCTTTGCCGAGTTGTGTTGTAGGTGTGGACAAAAGCTCCTTAATAAACATACTGCTGCCTTTCAAAATATTTAGCCCCTCAATTTATTGGGGGGTTCAAGGTCACCGCAAAATTTCTTCCAGGCCTTTTCGCAACTGTTCCTCTAACTGCTTTTGTAACTGCTGCTCAAGCATCTTTGCTGTGTCTAATTTCGGCTTAGTGACGGTTCCTTTCAACGGCAGAGTTATTCTATCGCCGGCGGTTTCTCTGCCTACTCTTGCTGTTCTGCCGCTGGTAGTATAAGGTAAAGTCACCGTCATATCCAGGCTCTTATCCAAACCGATAACGCCTTTAAAATTGACCGGATTGTTACCAACGTCCACCTGCATATTGTCGTATCTGAGAAAGCCCTTCTGCAGAGCAAAATTTGTTGGATGTATGGTTATCTCCTCGCGGCCGGTTCCGCCTGCTATCGTCAGAATTTGGCCGAGCAAATCCGAGGTCTGCAATTGCAGCTTGTTGGCCGAGATGGTGCCAATCACTTCGATATCATTTTTGGTACCTGAGGCCAGCGGTATTGAAAGCTTCTGGCAGCTAAAATTTGCCAAGCCGCTGACGTCAACAGCATTGGCGAAGATGGGATTCACATACATCAACAGCTTGTCTGTAGTTTCTTGGTTGATTTGAATGTTCTTTGCCACTTCAATTGGGCCGGGCGTCTTCAATAATGTCGGCTTTTGCTTAAAATCCGCCCGCCCGGCAAAGCTGAGTTGGCCGTTATTGACGGCCGTGGCAAATGGTGCAATCTCCAACAGGCCGTTGCGGAATTGAATGTTCACTTCTGTGGGACCGAAATAAAGGCCCATGTACTGGGCTTTTTCAAAACCAATCTTGGCTTTAGAGTTGAGATTGGCCAGGAGCTGGTCCGGCTGGCCAGCCGGATACTCGCTAAAAAAATTTATAGTGTCCTGTCTTTTCCCGGCTATATTCAGACCCTGCGGCAGAAAAGCCGATACAAAAGAGCTCACAGCCGCCCAGTCGTATTCGAGATTCGCCTGACCCTGTAATCTGGTTTTGCCGTCTTTGTCGGCCTTATTAAACTGACCTTTTTTTAGCTTTATTTGGGGACTTATCAGCTCAATATTTTTTACGTTAATCGACTTTTGGCTGGGATTGATCTCAGCATCCAACATAAGCAGAACCTCAGCCTGCTGGAAAGGCTCCTTGTTGGGTGAGGTGAGTTTAAAATTCGCAATCTTCGTCGAATCGGTGAAGATTCGGTAGATGTCCTTCTCGGACGTGACGGAAAACTGCGAGGCAGCTTCACCAGCCAACTGCATGTCTTTCGGAAAGGAGGCAAACAAAACCATAAACGGCTGAAGCTTTTGCAGGTTAATTTTCTGCGCCGACGCAGATAACTTCATAGGTTTCACGGCCTCTTTACCCAACGGCACGACTGCATCCTTTACGCTTACCTGTCCGAAGCTTGCATTTACATTCATTGTGCCTATGGTGACAATGCCGGCTTTCTTGTCATAATCAACGCCAAAAGCCACTTCAGCCATCGGCTCGGAGGCAGTGACACCTTCTTTGGAGCTTAGACGAAGCTCTTTAACCACCGATGAGCCGGCTGCGGCTATTCTTTCATCCTTAATGGATACTTGTCCGCGACCTTCCAGCTCGCCTGTCATCTGGTATGGACCGATGTCCACGAATTGTCCCAGCTCAGACTGAAGTTTTGCCAAATCGACTTGTGCATCATAATTAATCTGTTCGAGGCTGCCGGCGGCGTTTATTTTTGCAAACGCCGCGGAGACATTCACCTTATCAAAACTTATCCGGTCTTTTGCACCTGTTATTTCCAGTGCAGCGGTGACAGGCTCGGAAATTGCCAGTTCCTTTCCATCTATTGTGCCTGCCAATCCGGTTAAATTTGCCTGGCCGGTGATAGTAGCTTTGCCGGACTGGGCAGTTGTGTCGACGCTGCCGGTCAATCTTCCCGAAGTGACTTTCATTCCTTCTTTAAGACCTATCGTTCGGGGCATCTGTGATAGTAAGGCGGCGACGTCACAATTGAAATTTCCTTTTAAATTGTAATTGGAACCAGGCTGCAGGATGTCCGTGAAAGACTTAAACGTCGTAGGAATGGTCCCATCGGCATTAGCTTGCGCCCAGTCGCTTCTGAACTGTAATTTCTCGATGTCAATAGTTTGCTCCTTCTGGCTCAGCTTTACGTCAACATCCAGGACGCTGCTCTGCAATCTGTCGCCTTTTAGCTGCGGACCGGTTATATCGAGGTTTGTTGCCTTTATGTTTGCGGTCAGGTTTTCAAGGCGACCGTCTTTGATCCCGCTGGTCATATTAGCAGAAACTATGCCATAAGGGCGAAGCTCAACTTTAGCCAGCTCCAAAATCGGCTCTAAGGACGCAAGATTCAGCTCGCTGACCTCAATATTAAAATCTCCGGAGGTACCTTTGAGTGACCATCCGGTTTTTGAACCCGGAGTGACCTGACCGGACGCACTAATCTTCGAGTTTTTATCCGTCACAGCCATATCGGCTTTAAAACTTGTTTGTTGGCCCGGCGGTCGTAAGCTCATTGTTGAGTTTATCTGCGAGACTTCGATAGTTTTTTCCTTTGAATCTGTCACCTTCAAGCTGCCATCATTAACGACGACATCCATGACAAGAGCGACAGGCGCAGCCATAACTTTCGCCGGCCCCGGTTTGCCGGGACGTTCAGCTTTGGCTGGGACTGGGACTGTGGCTGTGGGTCTATTTTTGAGATTTAGGCTTACCATAGGCTGGTCAATCGTCGTTTGGCCGAAGGATAAATTGCCCATTAAAATGGAGCCGTAATGTGGCTTAGTTGCGATTCGCTTTACTTGCACCGATGCCCAGCCGGTATTGTCGTTAAAACGAAGGCTCCAAATCTTAATGCCTTTGAACCAGCTCATCGAAAGACCGGCAAAGTCTGCTCGGCCATTAATGGATTTGTTGACTTTGGCCGATATAATTCGCCGGCCTATCTTGGATGATATAAAAGAAGGCAAAAGCAAAAAAACCAAGACAATAAAGGCAGCTACAATTATCAGACCCCATTTGATGAACCTTACGGTGATTTTCTTTCGCGGTTTGGTTTTGGTATTTTTCTCATCTCGCATTTTTATGTCCCCCTGAATTCATGGCCTGTGACCCGTGACTCAAGTCACGAGCGACGAATCAATTAAGAATTATCTCGTCCGATTTGTGTTTGACCATTTCGTCAACCTTATCGGAGTATTTCTTGGTGATATCGTCGGTTTGCTTTTTGCCGTTTTCGAGGTCGTCTTCAGTAATGAGTTTGTCTTTTTGCTGCTGTTCAAGGTGCTTGATTGCATCTCTTCGTATATTGCGGATGCTAACCTTTGTTTGCTCGCCAGTCTGTTTGGCCTGGGTAGAAAGCTGTTTTCTTCTTTCTTCACTAAGTGGTGGGATGTTCAGCCTTATGGACCTGCCATCCATAATCGGCGCAATGCTTAAATCGCTGTTTTTGATCGCCTTTTCAATCTCTTTGAGTGAAGCTGGGTCGAACGGCTTGATAACAATCATATCGGCTTGCGGCGTTGCTAAAGTTGCCAATTGCTTCAGGGGGGTGGGCGAGCCGTAATAATCGATTTTAATGTTTTCAACCAATCCGGTAGAGGCTCTTCCTGTTCGCACGCTTTTTAACTGGTCGTGCAGAACTTCAATAGCTTTTTTCATCTTCGATTCGCTCTCTGAGACAATTTCCTTGACTGGCATTATCAATCTCCGTATTAGTTTTTCAGCAGATTAACGTGCCGACCTTCTGGCCGCAAAGAGCCTTGGTTATGTTACCTTTTGTATAAATATTCAAAACGTTTATAGGAATACGACTGTTTTTGCAAAGAGCTATCGCCGCGTGGTCTATTACTTTAAGGTCTTGTTTTATCACGTCATCATAAGATAATTTTTCAAACATCTGCGCTTTTGAATTTTTTTTTGGGTCTTCGGTGTAAACACCATCGACTTTTGTCGCCTTAATCAAAAGCTCAGCTTCAAGCTCCGCAGCCCGCAAAGCCGCACAGGTATCTGTAGTGAAGTAAGGATTTCCTGTTCCGCCGGCCAAGATGGCTACCCTGCCCCGCTCCAGGTGATGAAAAGCTCGTCTGCGAATGAAAGGCTCACACATCGCCGCCACTTCGATAGCGCTGAGCACCCTCGTCGGCTGGCCAAGTTGTTCCAGTGTCTCCTGCAGCGCGCAGGAATTGATAATGGTTGCTAACATTCCCATGTAGTCGGCGGTGTTTCGAGGTATGTGACTTGTCTGGGAGAAGGTCTCGCCACGTATGTAGTTGCCAGCCCCGACTACGACAACAATCTGTGGGCCGAGCTTGCAAACCTCCACAATCCTTTTGGCGATCGACTCTAATTCGGAACTATCAATTCCAAATCCGCCGGGCTTACAAAAACTTTCACCCGATAGCTTCAGCACCACGCGCTTGTATTTACTTTCTGCCATTTATCTTGCATCTGAATGTTATGTAAAACGTTGGTGAAAACGCCACAAAAAACCCCGCAATAAATTGCGGGGCTAAATAATTTAACCGACGTCAAAACGTGCAAATCCTTTAATTTTCGCTTGGCCGTCTGCTTGTTTGGCGGCTTCAGTGAGAACCTGGGCCACGGTTTTGCTGTCATCCTTCACGAAGGGCTGCTCTAACAGGCAATTCTCTGCATAAAATTTCTTCATCTTGCCTTCCACGATCTTTTCAATTATGTTTGCTGGCTTATCTTTGACCTGCTCGCGGAAGACTACTTTTTCCTGCTCAACAATTTCAGGTTTCAGACCATCCTTATCCAGTGACATCGGTTTGGTTGCGGTAATGTGCATCGCTATATCCGAGGCGGTCCGTTTCAATGCATCTGCAGTAGCAACATCGTCACTGCTGGTCTCTATCTGAACCATAGTTCCCACTTTTCCGTTGAAGTGAATGTATATACTGATAATTCCCGGCCCATCAAGTTTACATTTTGTATAATCCCCTACCTGTATTTTTTCGCCGGTCTTGCTGACCGTTTCGGTTACAATGTCACTGAACTTCTGTCCATTCAGAGAGGTTTCAAGAACATTCTCGACGCCCTCGTCAGCGGGACAGGCCAACGCAAAGTCGGCAAGGGCCTGAGCCGCCGCCACAAAATCGCTGCTTCGGGCCACAAAATCCGTCTCGCAGCACAGTGTAGCTAACGCAGCGGTTTTTCCGTCGTCACTGCTTTTACTCACGACCAATCCTTGTGAAGTCTCTCGTTCTGCTCGCTTGACTAATGTTGCAAGACCCTTCTTTCGTAGTATCTGAACAGCCTTATCCATATCGCCGTTGGCTTCGGCAAGGGCAGATTTACAGTCCATTATGCCTTGGCCGGTAATCTTGCGGAGTTTAACTACCATCGAAGCTGGAATTTCTGACATAATATTAAACCTCTATCTCATGTAAATCCGAATATCGAGATTCGAAGCACGATACAATTTCAAAATTCAAATCTACTAATGACCAAAACATTTTTGATTTTGAATTTTGATCATTTGAATTTGTTTAGAATTTCGTGCTTAGAATTTAGTGCTTTTGATTCTGTGTTTTTCCTTTCATGATTGCTCTGATGACTGCTGCTTAGGATTACTTTCCGCCGAAGGCGGTTCTGCTGCTGCCGTCTGGCTCGGCTCCACAACAGCCACTGCCTCGGGTTCTTTCTTGTCGGCTTGGGCCAGAGCCGGCCTCTTTGAGCGGACCCGTTTTTGACGGTCCGTTTGCTCTGTATGTGCTGGAACCATCGTTTTGCCAATCGCAACCGCATCGGCCAATTCGTTAAGGAGCAATTCAATCGCCCTGATAGAATCATCATTGGCAGGAACGGCCACATCTACGGTGTCAGGATCGGAATCAGTATCGAGAATTCCAATCGTTGCAATACCGAGCTTTTTAGCCTCGCGCAGAGCAAGATACTCCTTCTTTGCGTCGATAGCCACAACTGCACCCGGTAAACGCGTCATTTTTCGAACGCCATCGAGATTGGTTTTAATCTTTCGCATCTCACGTTTAAGCCTGGAGGCCTGCTTTTTGCTCTCGCCTTCGAGGCTTCCATCCTGTTCCATGGATTCTAACTGCTCCAGTCTCTGCAATCGAGACCGTATAGTTCTGAAATTGGTGAGCATTCCCCCCAGCCAGCGCTCACTGATATAGTGCATGCCGCATTTTTTTGCGACTGTCTCTACGGCCTTTTGTGCCTGACGCTTGGTGCCTACAAAGATAACATCATTACCGGTAGAAACAATCTCAGCCAATAGCTTTTTAGCTATTAACAAACCTTTTAAGGTTTTTTTTACATCAATAATATGAATGTTACCGCGTTTTGCGAAAATAAACGGGGCCATTTTGGGATTCCATCGGCTGACGCCGTGCCCGAAATGCACCCCTGCATTGACCAGCTCACGAGCTAACTGTTTAGCCACAAGACCTCCAAAAACTCAAGATTCATTTATTCATTATACATAGACTACCGAGTTTAAGAGATTAATGCAACTCGCCTTATATGTCAAGAATTTTTATATAGAGAAATTTTGCCTGCTGATATAATAATTCCGGCACACTTTAACATGTTGTATTTTCCCCACCGCCTGGGTGTATTGCCGTGCACTCTAATTGTAGTATCTTTGCTTTTTAGCAACCTGCCTGTTTGGTGCGGGGGAAATCCCCAATAAATTGGGGTATTCTTATCGGCGCACTAATACCAGACATGAATTATTATGTTAGGCTCGGTCTTTTTAGCCTGGACCTCGCCCGTTATTGTGTTAGTTGATTTTATACTGATCCCTGGATTTTCTTTCAGCCATTTAATGATTTGCTCATCAAGAAATTCAATGGCTCCAGGATGCAGTTTGGTAAAGAAGGTCTTTACGCCGGAGATTCGGCTGGCTGAACCCTTATTATCTGCCGGTTTTTCCACAGCCTGCCCTGAGCCTGTCGAAGGGACCGGCTTAGATACAGGTGACTTTGGTACCTCTACCGGATTGCCACCTCCCAAATTCAAGGGTGCATGTGAAACCTTCATCTGACCAGAGTCATCACTGAAATTAGTCGGCCTATTGAGGCCTTCATTTCCGGAAGGTCTGCTACTGTCAATATTATCCATAGACTACCTCTCCTAACTTGATGTTTACATCTTCAGAATCGTGAGATTTTGAACGGACTCATCTGTTTTTGTAAACTTGGGCCTTGTAAACTGGCGTGAACTATTTCTGCTTTTTCCTCTGTTCCTGGTATATTAGACTTGTCGCTGCGAGCTTGTTCTGTTTCTGCTTCCTGTTTGTTTTCTTCTGCACTGGGCTGAGGTTCATTCGAATCTTTTCGTGAGTCCTGGCGGTCGGGATTTTCTTCTTCGGCCTTAGCTTGTTCTAATTCATCCTTTAACCTTTTGACTTCTGCTTCTGCTTTTTCAAGTTGTTCTGCGGCTTCTCTAAGGGCGTTTCTGACCTGTGCCTTTTCCGCCTCGGCTTCGAGACGTGATTGTTCGGAATCACGGACCTGCTTTTTTTGCTGTTTTTCCCGAGCTGCAAGGCCAAGGGGGTCTGTAATAGCCTCGCTAAGTCCCGGTGAAGTCGGCGGCTCGTGTTTCCTTTTGATTTCTTCGACCATTTCCTGCTTGGGGATACCGCCTGTAGAGATAGTAGGGGTTAATATAAAAATGGTCTCTACGACCCGCTCCTCAAAATCTCTGCCGGAAAATAGAACACCAACTACAGGTATATCTTTCAGCAACGGAATACCTCTAATGACGTCGCGTTTTTCGGTCTTCCTTATGCCGCCGATTACCAGGCTCTCGCCCCGTCTGATGCGGTTCTCTTCATTATTAATTTCCTTCCTTGTTACGATGGGCAATTGCTTGACAC
>Ga0315541_1001755_pt1 | contig 19340 bp, 18 predicted proteins | sample SalMarSW160190MG_FD_203095 | JGI IMG/M metagenome (GOLD analysis project Ga0315541, IMG submission 203095) | Salt marsh sediment microbial communities from the Plum Island Ecosystem LTER, Massachusetts, United States - Salt Marsh Sediment SW1601-190 ...
CCTCCTTTCTTTATTTATGTTAGCCTCAATTTACCATTTTAACTCACAATGATAGCAGCTTGGTTTTTCCAAATTCCAGTTAATACTATATCAACCGCCTCACCATCAAGCGTTTTTTCGAGATTTTCCCCCAGAATTTCATCCCCATTCGGTACAAAGTCGGCAAATTGTGGGTGGTAGGGGGTGAGCACCGGCTTTCATATCAACCCATAATAACAGGATGATAAGCTAGTATCTAGCCTCATAAATGGGTTTCATCGAACAAGCGGCATGTCTGATATGTTACTCTCAAAAATCAAAAATATGGTAGCTGCCCAATTTATTAAGCGAACATACTTGATCAATCAAGCAACTACGCAAATACCCCCAGCACTGGGAAGGACTCTTCCCCAAGTTTATCTTGGTCAGCCCAAGCTGTGAACAAAGCAAAGAGGAGACCCTCCACGGAGTTTACCCTGAGTGTCTGGAGAGTCTTCGCTTCGCTCAGAATGACAAACGGAGAAGGACCCAAAATGACAGGCAAGCGAGTGGCTCAAAATAACTCGTCCATCATGTCGTTCCGAGGCATGACAGTGCCGAAGCAATAGTACTCGCTTACATTCAGGACAGGTCCAAGAAAGTGCCTCACAGACTCTTCGGTCGAAAGAAAACGCTTAATTCAGCGTCTTTGGGTCTAGGCAGTTCTCTTTCTAAGCACGAGGAAAATCACCAGTCCCACTATTACCACCGCTGCTATAATCCCGCCAATGAGAGCCCCACTGACTAGTGGTTTCTCCTCAAAGTTAGCAGTTATGGAATAGCTGTCGTTCATTGTAATAGTGGTTTGGGTGGCATTAACATTGCCAATGGTGCCCACATCGCCAGTCCAGTTGACAAAGCGGTAGCCATCCTCAGCCTCAGCCACCAGATTAGGCACCCTACCAGGATAATAGGGGAAGGTTCCCTCTCCCGGTCGGGTTACCTTACCTCCAGTGGTGCTGGAGATGCTAAGGTGGAGGGCGGTAGCTCCCAAATTCCATTTGGCAAGCTCGACCTCCAGGCCCGCGGCGAACACGGTGCCGTCAGCCTTAAGCCCTACCGTGTGACTATAGCCTGCAGCGACCTGGGTGATATCCGTCCAGGCACCGACATTGCACTGCCCGTAGTCGTTGTACCCCACAGCAACCACGGTACCCTCGGATTTAAGCGCCACCGTGTGAAAGAAGCCGGCAGCGACCTGGTCAATATCCATCCAGTCGCCGACATTGCACTGCTCATATTCGTTATCTCCCGCGGCGACTACGGTGCCGCCGTCCCTAATCCCCACTGTGTGTTGGTGTCCAGCGGCCACCTGGACGATATCTGTCCAGTCTTCGACATCAAGCTGCCCATAGGCATTGTATCCCACGACGACCATAGTGCCGTCCGACTTAAGCCCCACCGTGTGATAGCTACCGGCAGTGACGTGGATGGTATCCGTCCAGTTGCCGACACCGCACTCCTCGTCTTCGTTGTACCCCACGGCGACCACAGTGCCATCGGACTTAAGCCCCACAGTATGCCCAAAGCCGGCGGCGATCTCGACGATGTCCGTCCAGTTACCGACATCGCACTGCCCATCTTCATTGCCTCCCACGGCGACCACAGTGCCATCGGACTTACGTCCTACCGTGTGCTCGAAGCCGGCGGCAACCTCGACGATGTCCGTCCAGTTACCGACATCACGCTGCCCATCTTCATTGCCTCCCACAGCGACCACAGTGCCATCGGACTTAAGCGCTACCGTGTACTCGAAGCCGGCGGCGACCTCAATGATGTCCGTCCAGCCGCTGACATAGCACTGCCCCCTGTAGGTCTGTCCCACGGCGATTACAGTGCCGTCGGACTTAAGCGCTACCGTATGATAGCCGCCGGCGGCCACCTGGACGATGCCCGTCCAGCCACCGACATCGCACTGCCCGTCTTCATTATATCCCACGGCGACCACGCTGCCGTCGGACTTAAGCCCCACCGTATGCCCAAAGCCGGCGGCAACCTCGACGATGTCCATCCAGCCGTTGACATCGCACTGCTCGTCTTCGTTGTACCCCACGGCAACCACGCTGCCGTCGGACTTAAGCCCCACCGTATGCCCGTAGCCAGCGGCGACCTGGTCGATATCCATCCAACTGCTGAGGTCACACTGCCCGCTTTCGTCATACCCCACGGCGACCACGCTGCCGTCGGACTTAAGCCCCACTGTGTGATAGCTGCCTGTGGTGACCCGGGCGATGTCCACCCAGTCGTCGACATTGCACTGCCCGTCTTCGTTGTCTCCCACGGCGACCACAGTGCCGTCTGACTTAAGCCCCACCGTATGCGCGAAGCCTGCAGCGACTTGGACGATATCCGTCCAGTTGCCCACATTACACTGCCTGTACCACTTGGCTCCTACAGCGACCACCGTGCCGTCGGATTTAAGCCCCACCGTGTGATAGTCGCCGCCGGCGACCTGGACGATATCCGTCCAGTTGCCGACATCACACTGCCCGTTTCGGTTATATCCCACAGCGACCACGGTACCGTCCGACTTAAGACCCACTGTGTGATAGCCGCCAGCGGCGACCATGGGCGTTACTTGGCCATTAGCCACATTCAGTACCATTGCCGAAGCAAGGCTGGAGCTACCTACAGCCGAATCAGTAATCGCATAGCCATTCAGCACGGATACAGGCGTCGATGAAGTTCCTGCTACCGAGGCAGGAAGAGCTAGGCTGAAGACCAGAACGATAGAGAAAAGAGCTGGTAAAAGCATTTTTCTATTTTTCATTGGCACCTCCGATTATCCATTCATTTATCCTAGGCGGTTCAATAATCCCCCGTCGTTCTGAGGTCGCCCTGAGCGACCCAAGAATCCAGAGACCTTCCCTTCCATTTCACTCAAGGTCAGGGTGACAATTGAACGGTCTCAACAGCTTAGTTTTTCCACGAAATCTTCAGCTTATGACTATTTTATTAATATCGCCTGCCCTCACATAGGGTCAAGGGGTTCTTTCCCGAGGTTTTTTCTAAATTTCATCCGCCTTTTCACTTCCCCCAGGCACCTTCACCAATAAGGGGCACGAAATAGCAACCGCCCAAATTTTCTATCTCGTTCCTTCTCTTCAGTTTAGTAACCCTGAGTAATTCTTGCTGCCATCGAGAGCCTACAGGGATTACCAATCGCCCATTCCAAGTTAGTTGCTCCAAAAGGACTTTGGGCACAGTGGGAGCACCAGCAGAAACTATAATTGCATCGTAAGGGGCCCCCTCGGGCCAGCCCAAAGTTTTGCCAGCTACGTGAACTTCGATGCTGGAATAACCAAGCTTATTTAGGACTTGCCTGGCTGATTCCGCTAATTCACGTATACACTCCACGGTAACCACTTGTTGAGCTAACTCAGCTAATATCGCTGCCTCGTATCCGCTTCCAGTACCCAACTCCAGTACCTTTTCATCCCCCCTGAACTCCAGAGCTTGTACCATCAGAGCCACAATGAAGGGTTGGGAGATGGTTTGCCCAAAACCAATGCTTAAGGGTCTATCGTCGTAAGCAGCATGATATTGCTCTTGTGATACAAAGGCTTCACGGGGAACACGCCTCATAGCTTCAATTACCCGCTTGTCGGCAATTTCGTACTCGAGATATTTGAGTAAATTCTCTCTAGACCGCTCTAAATCCGCCACAGTTCACCAGACGAAGATGTTAACCAAGAGCGAAAGACAGGATTATGAGGACCAGAATTATAGCTCCGGCAATGATGCCGATGCGTTTTACTTCAGGTATAACATATTGATAGCGACTGGTTAAATCTTGAGCTTTTGGGGATACTCGGGTCGGCGATTGTAACTCAGCAGGCAACGGCTCCAGTTGTTGCGAACGTCCCTCCTGTACCACTTCTGCCGCTCTAGTCCGTTGCTTAGCTTTAGCACGCCGTGATTTTTTCGGCATTATCCTCGCCTTGATGCAGATTGCTTATAGACCTTTGTGCTGGAAATATATGCATGACCCAAAAGTTGCTGGAGTTGACGGAGTTCAGTGCCACTTTGTAGTTTATGCCTGGCGAAGCTATGGCGTAAGGTCTGCGGTGTGACCTTGCCACCTAATCCTGCCTTGGAGGCATAACCCTTAAGAATCTGCCAGAACCCCTGCCGAGTCAACCTCTTACCTCGTCGGTTAAGAAATAGGGCTTCCTCTTTCTCGTCATATAATAAATCCAGCCTATCGCCTCTGAGGAAATTTTCTAAAATCAGGCTTAAACGATGGTCAAAAGGAACTCTTCTCTTAGAATTAATATGCACACAATTTTGCTTCAAATCAATATTTTTGACATTTAATGATACTAATTCGCTTATGCGTAAACCAGTGGTATAAAGTAATTCCAGCATCATCGCGTCTCTTTTAGCTTCCGGAGTGGATAGCTTTGCTGGCTCGGCAAGCAACTTCTGGTACTCAGAGGGAGATAAGAAGCTGAGTGCATGCCTGCTAACTTGAGGAGAGGGCAAATTTTGTGTCGGATTCTCCTTCATCCTCCCCGAACTAACCATAAATTTGAAGAATGATTTGGCTGATGCGACCTTGCGAGCAGTTGTGGCCACAGAGTATCTTTTCTCCCTGAGCTTGATCAAATAGCTCTTCAAAAGCTCACCATAGGACTCGATTATACCCTTTTCCTGCTCTACAGTAATAAAGGCTGCCATTTGAGTCAAATCATTGCGATAAGCAGCCACAGTATTCTGGGAATAGCCTCTGTCCTGAGTCAAATATTGAAGGAAGGCATCGATATCCAAGTTCATCAGAGTTATTTTAACATAATGCGAGTTATTTTGCCTCTATACAAGCCACTTGCTACAATAAATTTGCCGTGAAACCACAGCAACTAAAAGCTTTGCCAGCAAAGTCCGGAGTTTATCTGTTTAAGGACAAAGAGGGTAAGGTTATTTATGTTGGCAAGGCTGCCAACTTGAACAGTCGGGTAAAGAGCTATTTTGGTGCTCCTTCCAACCTGTCATCCAAGATTCAAAGATTAGTGTCAAAAATACAGGATTTCGAGTTCGTAGTGACCAGTTCCGAGCAAGAAGCGCTTATCCTGGAATGCAATATGATAAAGAAATATATCCCCCGGTACAATGTGCGCCTTAAAGATAACAAGACTTTTCCTTACCTCAAGATAGACATTAACGAAGATTGGCCCGGTGTCTACATCACCCGCCGGGTTCAGAAAGACGGAGCCAGATACTTTGGACCTTTTGCCAGTGCCGGCTCGGTACGCAAAACTTTAAGGTTAATAAAGAAAATCTTTCCTTTTCGTAGTTGCAGCAAGCGCATCGATGGTAAAGATAAGCGGCCTTGTCTCGATTATTATATCCGCCTCTGTCTCGGACCATGCATCGGAGCAGTGGAAAAACAGGAATACCACGACGTAATAAACCAGGTCATCTTATTCTTACAGGGGAAGCAGGAGCTTATTCTTCGTGAATTAAACACGAAGATGAAAGCTGCAGCGCAGCAGCTTCAGTTTGAGAAGGCAGCTTTGCTGCGCGACCAAATTAAGGCCATAGAAAAAGTCATAGAGGGGCAGAAAATTGCTATAACGTTACAGGGGGAAAAGGATATCATTGGTCTGGCACAAAATGAAAATCAGGCTTATGTCGAGCTCTTTTCTATTCGCAATAATAAACTTATCGGCCAAGACCATTTTATTATGGAAGGCATCCAGGGCGAGTCTCCCGGGCAAATAATGACCAGTTTTGTGAAACAATACTATGCCTCGGCTTCATATATCCCACCGCTGATATTGCTTCAGCACCCGGTGGACGAGCCAGTAGTGCTTTCTGGATGGCTTGAACAGCAAAGAGGGAGCAGGGTGGAGCTTCAAGTGCCCCAGCGAGGAGCCAAAAGGAAGCTGGTGGATACAGCAGCTGAGAACGCTGCCCGAGGTTTAGAGCTAGCCCAGGCTAGAGAGATGAAGGTAGAGGTTATCAGCTCCGGCTTACGAGAGCTAAAAAACAGACTGCGCCTGCCCAAAATGCCCCGGAGAATAGAATGCTATGACGTCTCTAACATTCAGGGGGCTTTGGCCGTGGGCAGCATGGTTGTTTTGGAAAAAGGCCGGCCCAAACCGGCACATTATCGCCGCTTCCGCATCAAAACTGTGGCTGGCACTGACGATTATGCCATGATTCAAGAGACATTGAGGCGCAGGTTTAAACGGGGCCTGACAGGCGAAGGTACCTGGGCAATCATTCCCGACCTTGTCCTCATTGATGGCGGCAAGGGACAACTTAATGCCGCCCTGGAGCTGAGGCGAGAATTAGGGCTAGACTCTATCCCCATGGCCAGCCTGGCTAAAGAAAATGAGGAGGTATTTATACCCGGCGAACCCCAGCCAGTTTATATAGCTAAAGATTCTCCAGCCCTCCATATACTACAAAGAGCCAGGGATGAAGCCCATCGCTTCGCTATAAGTTACCACCGGAAGTTGCGTCACAAAGAAGTCATTTCTTCTGCTCTGGATAACATCCCCGGCATCGGGCCAAGGCGAAAAAAGGCTTTACTAAAAAAGTTTGGCTCAATTGAAGCTATCAAGGAGGCTTCGTCAGAGGAGCTCAGCCAGACAGAAGGCATGACTTCGGCTCTAGCACAAAAGGTTAAGAACTCGTTAAACAATGACAAATGACAAAGCTCAAAACCCAAAGGATGAAAAGAAGTAGTTCTGGCATTTAAGCATTTGGATTTCATTTGTCATGTGGATTTTGACATTTGGAATTTGTTTAGTATTTGGTGCTTGGGATTTAGGATTTGGAGTGGAGCAACTGTAGGAAGTTCCCCAATGTTATAGCGTTCTCGACCGCAAACGCCTCAGCATCGTTATTAAAATAGATATAGCTAGCTTTAACGTTTTGGCCCAGTCGAGCAATTCTTTGTGCCCATTGGGAAAGCTCTTCGTCAGAGTAACAACTAGAATATAGACCCTCGCTGCCATGGAAACGGACATAGGCAAAATCACTGGTAGCGACCAGGGGGCAGCTAAAACCAGGCATATCAAAAACGCACAACCCAACATTGTGCCCTCGCAAAATATCGAACACAGCATCGTTAATCCAGGATTCATGGCGAAATTCAATTACATGCCGATATTCCGGCGGCAACGAAGATAAGAAATTCTCTAATAGCTCATCGTTGCGCTTCATACTAGGCGGCAGTTGATATAGCAAAGGACCCAGTTTTTCTCCCAAAAAATCAGCCCGAGATAGAAAGTTCTCCACCGCGGAACCTAAATTCCTTAACCTTTTTATGTGCGTGATGAAGCGACTCACCTTAACAGCAAAAATGAAGTTGTCGGGTGTGGATTCTCGCCAGGCAGTGAATGCCTTCTCCGAGGGTAGACGATAAAAACTATTATTGAGCTCCACAGTAATAAATTGCCGGGCGTAGAATGACAACCATTTCGACTTGGGCAATTCCTCAGGGTAATAAAGCCCACGCCAGTGCTCATAATGCCAGCCACTGCAACCAACATAATACTTTGCTGACACCCTTATTCCCTACACGTACTTTAATTAGACAAGCAATATAACATAAACTACCCACTATTGGGATTTCACTCCACAGGCACCATGACCTGGAATCCATCAATCTCTTGGATCACTTGATAGTGTTCCATGACATACTTGTCAATGGGATCTGTTTCTTGCTGGTTTTCTTTCCAGTATAGAGGATGTTGTGTGGTGGGCCAATTTGGATGGCGTGTGGTGTAGGTTGCCCGAATAACAAGCTGTGGTAGCCTGTCCCGGTTTATCATATCTTCTAAAATGGACTCGCGAAGTGACTTCGGAAGAATTTCAGTAAGCCATGTTGCGGTTGTTGATGGGAGACGGTCAGTTAGGTAGTAAAGCATTGGTAGATTCTCATAAGCTAGAATCCTGTCCCCAGCTTCAGAATTAAGCTTTACAGCTTCTATAAGCCTGTCCACAGTATCTGCACGGTCCTTTGTAGTGAGTATTCCATGAAGTTTTGTTGACGCCGGCACAGTGTCTAGTTCACCGATAGAACCATCTCTGTATGGATAGGAATTAGGTAATATTCCGTAGAATGTGTATAGCAATAATAGCACAATGAACGCTCCTTTTAGAAGCCAGACGAGGCGAGTCTTGATTGCATGTGTGGTTTGTTTCATGACCCAGAGCCACGACAAGCCGAAAGCCATGGGTATAAGAAGCCACGACATATCTCTAACAGAGTAAGCTGGCACATTGTTCGTACCCAGTATCATCAAGAATGACAAGAAGATGGCTATTATACCCAGCCTGCATCTATCATGTATTCTGCTGATGGCCTTGTCATTGTCTGAATCAAATATATGAAATATGACATCTGCTAGGACTACTCCAATGGCAAGAGCGAGAAGAAACAGAAGTGGTCTCCTTGAATAAGTAAAGGAGGCAGAAAGCAAGCTTAGAGCATCGTTTTTCAGCCAACCAAGCACTTTATAGAGAGTAGTCCAGTCCAAAATGATTATAAATGTGCAAGCCACAAGGATAGGAAACGTGATGTACATAACGGTCTTACTATGTTTCTTTCCGAATACTACTATGTCTTTAAACCGCTTAATGAATACTGCAACCAGGATTGGTAAAGTCGGCAAGAAGTAGTAGAGACTAGAGTCTCGCAAATTGAAAATCATGTCCTTCAAAGAATGGCCAGGAACACTGGTCGTTGTCATTAATGAACTAGAAAACTCGCCTGCCATTCCACCTATAAACAGAATCAAGAAAAAGCAGGCTAGTCCTCCTAGATAGGCAGCTACAAAGGCAATTGTTGCTCGTAACTGACCATCCGTCTTGACACGGCAACAACGGTCGTAGGCTATAGTCAAGATTGGCAAAAAAACAACAGGCAACAGGGAAATTCTGCAAGTAGTTGCCAGGAGTGCGGCGATGCCAGCCCCTCCCGCCACGATAAGCTGAAGCTTTCCACTTCGGTGCCAGGCGGTCAGCCATAGCCAAACAGCCAAGAGCAGACCGAGGATAGGCATCGAATTATAAGAGAGGACCTTTATTGCTCCACCTGTTACAAAAAATAGACTTACTGCTGCGCCCGTGAAACTGACCACTGGATTGAAGTGCTTGAGCATCAGATTGGCGGTTACCAACGCACACAGCAGCATCACGATGGCCCAGACAATGCGCAACCCCAGAAGGCTACACATGGGGCAAATACGAAATACCCAGGACAAAAACCAAAATGAGAGTCCTGAGCCAGCCGATGAGTCAACGAAAGGGAGATCGCCGTTTGCAAAACGCCATGCCTCAGAGCAATACAGACCTTCGTCGGTAAAGTCGAGTCCTTTCGGCAAGAAAAATATACACCATATAGCCCAAATCGCGGCAAGTAGCAAGCTTGCAATTATGACAAGGCGCTTATTTGTGTACATTATGTTACGTTGATATCAACCGTTGCCTGGTAATGCGCTTCCTGCATGTATTCTGCCTCGAGGTCTGGAAAGATAGCTAGGTTTTGGCACTTCAATCCGCCTAGCTTCTCGACACTAGAAAGACGCCGGCACAGATTACTATAATTCCCACCCACCGTAGAGCGGTTACATTCTCCTTAAAGATGAGCAAAGAAAACAAGGCAACGAAGACATAAGACAGAGCCATGAATGGATAGAGGAAGCTCAACTGCGCTTTCGATACGGCCAGAATCCAGGCCAGTGCAGTCACTATTGTGAGCAAAACCGCGGAAATAATGTAAATGTTGGTGTAAGCCTTTAGGAAAAAGGGCAACAGGTCGCTTAAACGCCCAGGAAATTCACCTACTACGTGAAGGCCTTTCTTCAAAAGTAATTGAGCTGCCGTCATCGCAGCTACCGATATAAAAACTAACAGATAGACCATTCCGTCCCTCCTCTGTATGGTTCTGAATAAATACTCTGCTTAATCCTGGGCATATTCTGCAGTCACCTCTTTCACCGTCTGAATCACATACCGAACTTCCTCATCCGTCAGTTTGGGGTATAGAGGTAGAGTTATAGTGCTATCGCCTATTTTCTCGGCGATGGGGTACATGCCTCTCTCGTAACCAAAGGTCTGCCTGTAGAAAGTCAACAGATGAATTGCTCGGAAGTTTACTGCTACTCCAATTCCTCTTTCTTGGAGCTGCCATAGCACCTTATCTCGCTTCTCAGGACGTACCTGGACGGTGAACAGGTGCCTGGCGCTCTTTGAGCCAGGCAATACTAGCGGCAGGGAAATGTGAGCGTTACTCCTGAAAGCATCTTCATACATCCGGCAAATCTCCTCACGCCTCTGCCAGTTCTGCTCAATCCTTCCCAACTGGCTAAGCAGTAGAGCAGCCTGAATGTTGTTCATATTATATTTCCAGCCCAGCATCTCCATGTCCCAATGCTCATACCTCCTGAAATACCTTTCCGCTGCTCCTTTGCTCATTCCGTGAAGCCTTAGCTTTTTGAGCTTCTCGGCGATTTCTTCGCTATTGGTGCTGATGGCTCCGCCCTCGCCCGATGTAATATTCTTGGTAGCATAGAAACTAAAACAAGCCGCGTCGCTCAGTTGGCCCGGTCGTATTCCATCCCTGCTTGCCTCAATCGCATGCGCGGCATCCTCGATGACAGTCAGGTGATGCTTATCCGCAATCTCTCTAATCTTCCTCATATCGCACATCTGGCCGTACAAATGAACGGGGAGAATGGCTTTTGTCCTCGAGGTAGCGGCATCCTCAATCAAATCGGCATTGATGTTTCCTGTTTCAGGTTCTACGTCAACAAAAACGGGCTTTGCCCCGGCATATAGCACCGCGTTAGCGGTAGCTATAAAAGTCATCGGCGTCGTAATGACTTCGTCGCCTGGACCAATTCCATAAGCCAGCAAGGAAAGATGTAAAGCTGCAGTGCAGCTAGTTACTCCCACAGTATATTTCAACCCTAAATATTGGGAGAATCTCCTCTCAAACTCTTCAACTGTTTCCCCAGTTGTTAGAAAGAGAGAATTCATAACCTCGACCGCATTAGCAATATCCGCTTGGCTGATGTTATGCTTATAGAATTCTATTTTCACGACAGCTTTCCTATCTCTTCTCAGCTAGAATCATTAGAGAAGCCCCGAACGGTAGATCAAGATATCTCAGTAACCACTTCTCCAGCCTTAATAATTCTAGGAAGATTCTATTGACTAATGGGACGGTCTTAAGCTCAATAGAGGTTCTTGCATTGCGCTTCGCCTCATTTCTCCAAAGAGTATTGTTGATCATTCTAATAGAGAGCATCAGTGGAAATAAGAAGAACATATAAAAAGACATTTTCTTAATAACAAAATCATTCCGTTCCAGCTTCGTCACAATTTCCTTTCTACTATATCTTCGCTTATGGTTCGAAGATTCATCAAAATAGCTCCAGAGGAGCTTATGTGCTGGAACGGTTATGAATATTGTCCCGCCAGGCTTTAAGGCTTGGCTGATTTCTGCCAATGCCCTCTCGTCCTCTTCAATATGTTCTAGTACGTCAAATACTCCTATTATGTCGAAATCATTGTGGAAAGGAAGTGACAGAATATCCACCTGATACAAAGCAACAGGGTCCGCTCGCTGCTGACAGAATTTCAAGCCCTCGATAAAGATATCCCCTCCCTCAATATTTACCCCATTCTCCTTCAAGTATGATAGGACGCTTCCGTTTCCACAACCGATCTCAAGCATTCTAAGTTCTGCTAGATGAGGTATATTCCTTTTCAAAACGTCGTAAATGATCTCCTTTCTGCCGATATGCCAGAAATGCTTCTGCTCCATTTCGAATAGAAATTCAAAAGCTGAGGCATCGAAGCTATCCATGTTAGCTATCATATTTTGGTCAACAAACGAAGGGATACCATCTACTACAGGGTAGGAATGAGCGCAATTCTGGCAAGAATATTTATCACTCATTCCCACTAGGGTATTCTTACATCTAGGACAATAGAGAACTTGGCGCATAGGTAGCAGTTGCCTTAATAGTATTCAATTTTCCCATCCCTGGTCTTCATAGGCACATGCCTCATCCATAGTAGCTTTTGCCACCAATCGGTATTTTGTTGGTACCATGCTATGGTCTTGGCGATGCCCTGGTTGAAATCGGTTTCTGCTTTCCAGCCTAATTCCGCGAGGGCTTTGTGGGTTGAAGAAACATGCTTCATTACTTGGCCGTAGCGATCTGCTGTGTGAGTAATCAATGACTTTGGCTTGCCTAGTTTATCCAAGACGATTTCTGCAATTGCTTTTATGGCGATATCCCTACCTGTGCCAATATTAATAACCTGCCCTTTGACCTTATCCAGACTTGTATGCATCACTCGATCGAGCGCCTGACACAAATCTTCTACATAAATCCAATCCCTTGTATTCTCACCGGAGCCATGAACGGTCAGCGGCTCGTCAAGAAGAGCACTGGTAACAAAGCGAGGGATGACCTTCTCCAGGTGCTGATTTGGTCCGTAATTATTAAAGGGCCGGATAATGATCGCTGGTATATCGTATGTCACCCAATAAGAATAAACTAATCTATCAGCCCCAACTTTGGCACTGGCGTAGGGGCTGGCGGGATTTAAAGGATGCTCTTCCGTCATAGGGATTTCTAATGCTGTCCCATAGACTTCGGAGGTGGAGATATGGATGAATCTCTCAACCGACTCACCATATTTCAACACGGCGTTGGCCAACACCTGCGTTCCCAAAACGTCGGTTTCGAAGAAGATAGCGTTATCAAAGATGGACCTGGCAACGTGAGATTCGGCAGCGAAGTGAACGACCATGTCTGACTTTGAAACCAATTCATTTACCAGTTCCCCATTTCTAACGTTACCGTACCAAAAGCTAAAGCGAGTATCATTCTTGATGCTTTCAGGGATATTCTCTACATTGCCAGCATAAGTGAGGGCATCGAGGACGATGATATAGTAGTTGGGATAGTTATCGAACATATACCTTACAAAATTGCTACCAATGAAACCTGCCCCACCTGTTATTAGAATTGTTTTCATGTTTTCTTTATTATTTATCTGCTATTTTTATTGCGCTCTTATCAATATTTATTATTCATTTATAATTGCATAGCCTAATCCCGTTTTACCGTAATTGTTACCATTATAGAGCATATATTTATTACCTTTATGTTCAAAGACAAAAGCGTACTCTACCATCTCGGAGTCCCAACCTGACTCTGAAACATCTATTCCAGCTTCATCATCTTTTCTTTCCCAGTGTATTCCATCCCTAGATTCAGCATAGCCAATTCTGTAACTCTCACCTCTATACGAATACCACATTTTGTAAATACCACCTTCTTTAAGAATACAAGGACGAGCGATAGCGTATTCATCTCTTGACTTAAAGTCTATGCATACAACTCCATTTCTCTCCCAATTGATTCCATCTTTAGATTCAGCATACTTGATGTGATAATAATGTTTTGGCTTGGCATTTTCAATTACCCAACCCATACCAGAAACATACCACATTCTCCATACACCATTTACAATGATTACACATGGAGAGGCAGTTAAATATGGATCAACATCGTTTCTTCCTAGAATAGGGGCTTTTGAAAATCTCTCGAAGGTTTTCCCCCCATCTCCACTAACCGCAAGACCAACATAAAAATAAAATGGAACAGTTACTCCTTGGTTCCAACCGGTATAGTACAAATACTTCTTACTGTCATGATTGACAATCCAAGACGGCATTACGCCGCTATCATCAAAAGCACCCAATGAACCCAAACTTAATATTGGTTTTTCTGTAATACTTAATATTTTTTGAGGTTCATTTATATCAACCTCTACATACCCTGGTTGAGATCTGTTTTGGCAATCTCGTCCATAAAAATATATCCTATATATGTCTCCCTCTATTCTTTCCGCAAAAGGGAGGCCAGCATGAGTAACCATCCAATCAAACTTTCCCGGCTTTAATATCATCCCCCTTTTAATCCATTTCATGTCCAAATCTCTCATTATGATGCTAAATTTTTCTTAACTTGGGGCTATCGAAGAAAAGTGGTTCAGTAGGTTTAACTGCATAAACAGCCTTTTCCTGCGTATCTTCTAATATGACAGCACCAGCACCAATAACGCACTCTCTCGCTATAGTAATGCCGTCTCTAATAGTGGCGTTAACTCCAAGGAAACAATATGGATTTATTTTTACATTGCCGGATATGACAACGTGGGAAGTTATGAAACAATGGTCGCCTATAACTGAGTGATGACCTATGTGATTTCCACTCCAAATTATTACATTGTTACCAATCTTCACAAAAGGCTGAATGGTCTGATTTTCAAATATGAAACAATTATCTCCTATCTCCGTGTCACCCCAAAGAACGGCTTTAGAATTGATATAGCTTATGAGCTTATACCCCTTACTTTTGGCTGCGTAATATTTGTCAGCTCTTACTTTATTTACTTTGCTGTAGCCTATGGCGATAAACATTCCATATCTATCAGGCGGATAATGCCTCTCAATGTTTTCAAAAGGAACTACAGGTAGACCAAATAACTCTTTCTCTTTAATGAAGTTTTCATTAGCTGTAAAAGCAACAATTTCGTATGGGCTATCATGAGTTAAGTAGAAATGGGCAACCTGGGCAAAATCTTCCGCGCCAAAAATTATTAGTTTCTTCATGCTTTTGCAGCCTTCTTGTATTCTTCCGGCATTACAATCTGAATGTGCTCCGGTTTGGCTACAGTTTTCGTGCCGGATAGTATTTCTAGGCTTTCTTCCCCGTGATTAAATAATAAATCAATTATGGAAAGATACGGGATGAATATATTACTCCCCCAAGTATTCTGTCTATAGTAAGGATGTTGATAGTCATGCCATTCGACTTTGATTCCCTTCCCTTCAAACTTACTTTTTTCTAGATATGACTTAGCTGATGGCCCAGATATGTAGGAAGCAACTCCTCCAATCTCTTCAAGTATGCCAATCAATTTTTCTGTTTTTTTAATCTCTCTAGAGATGCTCATCTCTTGAGAGAACAAGAACTTGGTTCCCTTCAATCCGATATAATTACATATTTTAAATATCAGTTCATAATTTAAGTCAACCACAAATTTCTGTTTATTATGTAAAGTGCTATCAATTATAGGATACACTTCACCAAAATATGGCGTTTTCTTATACCAACTCTGCAGTGTACGTAAATGCTTCTCTTGCCAATTTCGAGAATTATCTATCTCAACATCCTTTACACTGTATTCATAATGAGGCTTGCTTGATTGAACAGGGACCGTTAGCCAAGTCCAACCTTCAGATGTTCGAACTCTATTTCTATTTCTCCAATCCCTGGTAGTCCATTGTACGTCATCAAGGAAAACAAAGACGTCTGCCTTTTCTATTAGGTCAAAATACCCGAGCCAAGGTATGTAACCTGATTGTAAAATGACCGCCTGTACTCTTGAGCTCACTCTAGCATATCTCTAATCACATATAAGGGTCGTTCTTTAACTTCGGTATGAATCCTACCGATATATTGACCCATAACCCATAAAACGATGAGCAATACACCACCTAGGAAAAAGACAGCAACAATGATTGAAGTATAACCGGACACAGGAATACCCCAAACGAGTCTTCTTATAAGATAATAGAGACCAAAGACAAAACTTATAATGGAAACTATGATGCCGAAATACCCTGCTAGTCGTAAAGGAACATCTGAAAAAGAAATGACCCCCTCAGCAGCATGTTTGAGTAGCTTCCGAAAGCTGTACTTAGTCTTTCCTGCAAACCGTTCGCCATGCTCAATATCAACAACAGCATAAGGAAATCCTAGCCACGCAACCAATCCTCCATAAAAACGAGACCGTTCTCTAATCAGTCCCATGTAATCAACCACCCTTCTTGTCATAATTCGTAATGGAACTATCTCAGGATTTACAGTTTGGCTAGTCAATTTCGCTAGTAAGCTAAGATAAAGCTTCGAGCTTAGCCTCTTGAAAATATTATCCCGCCTCCTTCTGCGTAGACCATAGACTATGTCATAACCATGCTTTAGCTTGGCAAGCAATTTGGGTATCTCCTCAGGTTGATCTTGCAAATCTGCATCCATTAAGATGACATTCTCACCTTTGCAATAGTCAAGGCCAGCTGTTATAGCAATATGCTGCCCGAAATTCCTGGTAAATCTAATGGCCTTGACCTTGTTATCTTTTTGATGCAAGTCTCTTAATATTTGAAAGGAGCCATCGGTACTGCCATCGTCAACAAAAACAATTTCATAAGGCTCTCCTAAACTCCTCATCACTTTTGTGAGCCGTGTGTGGAGGACTTCAAGGTTCTCCTTTTCGTTAAATGCAGGGATAACCACGGAGAATTTTAAACTGCTTTGGAGATAGTCATGTTTTTTCATTGTACAACCGAAAAGTCCAATGTGGATGATATTCTAAAAATGCCCGTATTTAGGTCTAGTTCTATAATACAAGTTCCGTGAAGCATGCGCAACTACATCGACATGTGCTTTTAATCCCTTGTTCGATGGGCATAACAAATAGGGCTTCTTACGCAATGGGAACATGTACTCATGACCGATTGAGCTACAAGGGCTTGAAGCTGATTAGACATTACTTCGTTTCACAGTAAAACTGAGAAGATAATGTGAAGGGTAAAAACCCACTGACATATTGCCCTAACCCCCGATTTTTGACAACCACATTATAGCCTTCCGCTCGGTAAAACCAAAAATTAAAAGGCAAAAACACACGGCAAAAATCAAAACTTTTCCATTTTGAACTGTCATTTTGATTTTTTATATTTGATGTTTGAATTATGAAGACTTTATCAGCCACCCCACTCACTGCCCAGAATATGCTACGCCTGGTAATGATACCCTCTAACTATTGACTTCAGGCCCACGATACGTCCACAATAAACACCCGTGGAAATACTCTTGATATTCCTATTCGCCCTTCTGGGTCTGGTAGTAGGCAGTTTCCTCAATGTATGCATCGACCGTCTGCCCCGGAGTGAGTCCATTGTAAATCCGCCATCTCATTGCCCAGTTTGCCAGCACAGGCTAGCCGTTAAAGACCTCATCCCCCTATTTAGCTACCTCAGGCTTCGGGGTCGTTGCCGGTACTGTCAGGCTGCCATACCCCGGAGGTTATTCTGGGTGGAGCTTGCCACCGGCCTGATATTCGCTTCCCTCTACTGGCATTACGGCTTAAGCGTGGAGCTGGGAGTTATGGCTTTCTACGCCTGTATATTCATTATCATTTTTGTCATTGACCTGGAGCACGGGCTCATCCTGAACAAGGTGGTTTATCCCGGCATGGTTGTGGCTTTGCTTCTGGCTTTATTGCCTCAGCCCGGGCTTGCCCCGCAGATAGCCACCAGAGTTGCCTACGCTGCACTGGGCGGAGGCATTGGCTTTGCTATATTCCTTTTGATTGCCATAGTCTCCCGTGGCGGCATGGGTTGGGGAGATGTTAAGCTAGCTGCTTTGATTGGTCTGGCTACTGGCTTTCCTCTGGTTTTTTTCTCCATTATTATGGGGGCCATCCTCGGTGGCATAGTGGCTGTGGCCCTGGTGATAGCTAAAAAGAGAAAACGCCGGCAGACAATCCCCTTTGGTCCCTTCCTGGCCGTGGCTGCCATGATAACATTGCTGTGGGGAAGTAATATAATGAACTGGTACCTGGGACTGATGTGACTCAGGGCGGGCTCACCTTCTTCTGAACAGAGTAAAGAAGCGGTCTTGATATTCCTGGAATAGACCCCAGCGGTTTAACTCAACCACCAACTCCGGGGCTCGGGAAAGGTTACGACTTGCTTTCTCAAAAAGCTCTTCGATGTAATCCCGGGCGCCTTCGGGCACTCCACTGGCATCTATGTCTAAAAAACCCCTACGATTAAATTCAGCCATATTAGTGCGAACCGACTTGGTAGTCAGCTCATAGATGAACATGAGCAAGGATACATCCCATAGTTCCTCTACCCCCCTAATTATGGTGCTTAATGGGTTATGCTGCTCCTCTATTTGGGAGCTGAGCTTGTTTATCACCTGCCTTATAGGCTCGGAGACAACGTTCATCCCCCCGGGTTCATTCTTATATCGGTAAAAAATGCCCGATTCATAAGGGCGCTCCCGAGCCATCATCGCTACATATCTTTTTGCCTGCTCACTAAAGCCTTCGACATTGACCAGGTAAGCAGGGGTAACAATTTTGGGCCTTTCCGCAGTCACCTTTCCATCCCTGACCACGCTAAGGTTTCCCACCAGCTCAGTGACAACGTAATAATCAATAACAGAACTGCCAAAAGTGTCCAGTTCCTGCCGTGGTGCCCGGATTAATTCCGTGTGTTCCAGGGCATATTTAATTTTGTCATCCGGTTCCATACCAATTCCACCGTTCTATATTATTTTAAATAAACATCTTGACCGTGTAAAAGTTACGCCTTACTTTATCCTTGCCGGCAATTATGCTGCCCATTTCAGTGCTGTGACCGGGAACAAGATATTCCACATCAAGTTGAGACAGCTCGTCAATGCTCTTCCGCAGCAAGGAAGGGCTGCCACCAGGGAAGTCAGTCCTGCCTATGCTGCCAGCAAAGACCACGTCACCGCTGATCAATATTTTATCCTCTTCCAGATAAAGGGAAACAGAACCGGGTGAATGTCCTGGGGTAAAGATAACCTTGGCCACCACCTTATCATTTTTGGCCCCCAGAGACAAATCGCCCTCCTTAAGATAAAAGGAAGGAGTAACCTGCGGCGGCTTGCCGCCGAATGCTTGAAAGAAAGCCTTCCCCATCGTGCGATAAAATTCATCCTCCTCACGGGACAAAGTAAACGAAGCACCACTTTTTCCCACCACCAATTCAGCAGCTTCAATATGGTCGGGATGGCTATGTGTTGCAATCACCAGACCAATATCCTCCATTTTGAAGTCGTCCTTCTCCATAGCCTGAGCCAGCGAATCAAAGCAAGGCTCACCAAGCTCATTCCTGACATGCCCAGGGTCAACTAATACGTGCGGACGCTCCCCCCTTAAAACTGAGGGCCAGAGAATGGCATGGCAATTGTTTCCTCTGCCCTGCCATACATAACAATAAAATTTTTCCGCTAACTTCACAGATTTATGATAAATCATCACTATAACTTCAAGCTAACTTTGTTGAACCCCCTCAATATTATAGGCTAAAATGCACTGCTAAGGCTAATCTTAAAGTAGGGAAGAAGTCAGTAGCCAGTAGGGGGTGACTTCTGATTGCTGAATTCTGACTACTGACTCCTGATTTCAGTGTTTGGGATTTTAAGTCGTATGGGTGAGCTAAAGAGTGCCTGGGAAAT
>Ga0315541_1001758_pt1 | contig 19333 bp, 21 predicted proteins | sample SalMarSW160190MG_FD_203095 | JGI IMG/M metagenome (GOLD analysis project Ga0315541, IMG submission 203095) | Salt marsh sediment microbial communities from the Plum Island Ecosystem LTER, Massachusetts, United States - Salt Marsh Sediment SW1601-190 ...
GGCTTCCAAGCGCAGGACCAAGGACGTCACGGTCCCGCGCCAAGTCGCCATGTTTCTGATCAAGGAGGCGCTGGGAACATCCTTGGTGCAAATCGGCGAGTTCTTCGGGGGCCGGGACCATTCCACCGTCATCCACTCCATCCGGAAGGTGGAACAGGAAATGGCGAGGGACCCCGACTTCCGAAAGCTTGTCGAGGAGGCACGTCAAGAGCTGCAGGAGCTTTCACGTAGCTGATGGAGAGAATGTGCAGAAGGTGAGGGAAAACCCATATTTGTTCACCGCTGAAGGGGCCTCGGAGAACGCGTGGTGCACAACTCTGCTCTTCTCGACGAGCGTTCCACACCCTTCCTCACCCTGCGCAACCTGCACGGAGACATGGCGTCACTCCCCATCGAGGGCTCACCCATCCACACATCCACACCCTCTACTACTGCTATGTTTTTCTTTCTTATAGAGAGATAGAATCTAGACCGTTGTGGAACATCAGGTCTTCCAGACCTCCAAAGCGTCGGGAGCGAGCTGCCTTATGAACTTCATCATCACCAGACAGAACCTCCACGCGGGAATTACGGCGGTGTCCGCTAGCATCCCCTCGAAGACCACTCTGCCGGTGCTTTCGAACGTGCTCTTCGAAGCGAAGCAGGATGCAGTCTGGATGAGTGGGACGGATCTGGACGTTGCCGTGCGTGTGAAGGTGCCGGCGGACGTGAAGGAGGCCGGTAGCCTCACAGCTCCGGGGAAGAAATTGCAGGAGATCACTCGTGAGCTTCCCGACCAGCCTGTGGAGGTGGCCACGACAGGCGATCAGATTGAGCTGAGGTGCGGGCGAAGCCATTTCAAGTTCAATGGTCTTCCTGCGGATGAGTTTCCCGCCCTGGCGGACATAAGCTTCGACGGTGGTTGGACGGTACGCGGAAAGGACCTGCACGGCCTCATTTATCACACGGCATTCGCTGTCTCCACGGAAGAGAGTCGGCCGATCCTGAACGGCGTGCTCTGGGAGCTCCGCGACGGCTCGATGCGGATGGTGGCTACCAATGGTCACCGCCTTGCCCGCATGGAAATCCCGGCAGCCTCGGCGGGAACGCCGTCGGGCGAATTCATCGTGCCGCCGGCTGCCTTGCAACATGTGCAGCGCCTGCTCAAGTCCGATGAGGAGGTGCAGGTAGCGCGCAGTGGGAATCACCTCGGCTTCCGCTCCGGCTCCACAGAGGTTTTCACCCGGCTCATCGAGGGGACGTACCCGAACTACGACCAGGTCATCCCAAGGGACAACGACAAGTTCGCCATCCTGGACAAGAAGCTCTTCGAGTCCGCTGTACGCAGGATGGCGGTGGTGGCGTCCGATCAGACCCATCGCATCCGCCTCCACTTCGAGCCTGGCCGGGTGCACCTGAATGTCCTCACTCCCGATCTCGGTGAAGGGCACGACGAGATCGAGGTCGGCTACGACGGCGAGGAACTGGAGATCGGCTTCAATGCCAACTACCTCCTCGAGGTCCTGCGGTACATGCCCTCCGAGGAGGTCAAGCTTGGCTTCAAGGCACCTGAGCGGGCGACCACCGTCGAGCCGGTGGGAAAGGGTGACGATGTGATGGACTACCTGTGCCTCGTTATGCCGCTGCGGCTACTGGATTGAGCCCGGTGAGAGAGGTGGCCAGGGGCGGCGCGCACATGAGCGTGCCGCCCCTCGTCGTGCCCGGCATTTTCCGGCGCTCAGAGGCCGTGGGCGCGGGTGGCTTCGGGGAGCCCCGGCCCCGTGAAGGCTGCGATGAGCGAGAGCCCTCAGGCGGCCAGCCCTTCGCGACCGCCCTCGAGCCTATCCACCAGCGTAGAGACACCGCCAACCTCGGCGCCGTGCTGCCGCAGGGCTTCGGCGGCGGCCAGGGCACTGGCGCCGGTGGTCATGGAGTCCTCCACCACCAAGCACTGTGCTCGTGGGGGCACCCCGCCCCCGACGCGCTGGCCGGTCCCGTGCTCCTTGGCTTTCTTTCGGACCGAGAAGGCGTCGAGGGGGTGCCCTTCCAGCCAGCTCCGGTGTGCGATGGCGTAGGCCACCGGGTCTGCGCACATGGTTGTGCGCCGGGCGTCAACGTAGTAGGACGAACGTGCGCCGCTGGCGAGGGTAAACTCACCCGTGCGCACCGAGCGCTCGACAAGGAGCTCCTTGAGTCTTCCACGATGATCCATGCGCGCCAGAGTCCCCGAAGCAGCGTGACCGCGCAAGCCCGGGACCACCTAACGGTCCTGGGTGCCGCGTTCGCGCTGGTTCTGGGGGCAGCCGCCTGCGAAGGCAACGGCGGCATCGATCCGGGCGATGTGCTCTTCGGGCAGGTGGGGTCGATCGACATCCGCCTGGAGGTGCCGCTTGCGGCTTCTAACAGGCTGGGAGCCGGACAGTTGGTCCAGGATCTCCACTGGGCGTCCACCGGAATTTGGTCCCGCGAGGACTCGATCTCCTACCGGGGGCTGCTGGGCGACGCCTCGACGGTCGAGAGCACCGACGATCCGCCGCAGAGCGCACTGGCATACGACGGGCTCCTTAGGCAACTCCACGAGAAGGAGTCCATCAGGGTCTTCGATCTGGGCACCGACACCTTTCCCGAGTGCGGAGTCCTCAGCACCAGGATCACCTTCACGATCCGGGACGACGTGCGCCAGCAGACGGTGAGTTGGGTGCGGTGCGTCGAGGGCTCGCTCGACAACCTCACGACGGAAGGCGCGTGGCCCGGCGCGGGCGCGGCACGCCTCGCTCAGGCCGCGCTGCTCGCGCGCGGGGCCACGGTCGGCGACAGCGTGGGCGCTTTCTTCGGAAGCTTCCCGTTCGGCACGCTCGATCGAGGCGGCAACTCAGCATCCCGGCTTACCGCGCCCGCCGTCTACATCGACGCGGCCGGCTTCCACGCGTTCTGGGCAGGCCATGCGCCGGGGACGGCTCCCCCGGCGGTCGAATTCGCCGAGGACATGGTGGTGGTGGGCATTGTGGGCGTCCGGCACGAGGCGGGCGACTCGGTGAAGGTCCGACGAATTCTCCAGGTCGGCCTTGGAACGGTGCTCGAGGTCATCGAGCGCATCCCCGGCAACTACTGTTCTCCGGCGGCACGCACGCACGTCCCTTACCATGTGGTGGTGGCGCCGCGCACGCCTGTCCCCCACCAGTTCGCCGACCTCCGCGTGGAGTACGTGTCGTGCGGCGGATAGGCTCCTCGGGCTGAGCCCATGTCCATCCGGCGTCAGTACATCCTCGTCCTCGTGACGTTCGCCATCGCCGTATCGGCCGTGGGCGGGCTCCTGGCCTGGCGGGAGGCGAGCCGGGCCCTGGAGGCGGAGCTGGACACCCGGGCTTCCTGGGTGGCCGGGGCTGCGGCGGAGACAGGGCTTCAGGCGTCGCTCCTGACCGGTCTCGAGCCGGGCTTCGAGGATCTGCAAGCCTGGACCCTCACCCAGTCGCGGCTGCGCCGCCTGCAGCGCTACGTGTCGGAGGCGTACATCGTCGCCGCGGACAACACGTCGCTGGTGAGCTCGTTCTCGGCGGACTCGGTGCCCATTGGGACGCCCCTTCGCTTCCTCGACCAGTTCGCGCCGGAGCTGGCCGAGGCCAGGCGCGTGGGCAACGCCACCACGCGGGGATTCCGTGGCTCCGACGGACGCCTCTACAAGTGGGGCTTCACGCAACTGGAGCAGTCGGATCTGGTGCTGGCCGTGCTCATGCAGGCGGACTACCTGTCGCCCCTTTCCCAATTGCGTTGGAATCTCCTCCTCGGCTCGGGGGTGGCTGCGCTCCTGGCAGCGGCGCTGGCAGCGCTTCTGGCCGCCGGGATCATCGAGCCGGTGGAGCGCCTGAGCCGGGTGGCTCTGCGCATCCAGCGGGGACACATGGACGAGCCCGTGGCAACGGAGCGGGGGGTGGAGCTGGGGCGGCTGTCGCGGGCGATGGAGCGTATGCGGCAGGGCGTGCAGCAGCGCGACGAGCAGCTGCGCTTGATGCTGGCGCAGGTCGCTCACGAGATCCGCAACCCCCTGGGCGGGCTGGAGCTCTTCGCCTCCGCGGCTGGGGAAACCGACGACGCCGAGGAGCGCCGGCGCATCATCGGCAGGATCCGCTCGGAGGTGTCGGCCCTCAACACCATCATCGACGACTTCCTCACCTTCGCCCGTCCCCTCGGGACCACGCACGGCACCCAGGACCTGCGTGAAGCCCTCCGTGACGCGGCGGACCTGGTGATCGCCGAGGTCGGGAAAAATGGTGGGGAGCTCGTGCTCGAGATGCCTGCGACGCCGCTGCCGGCTCAGGTGGATGCGGATCACGCGAAGCGCGCGACGCTCAACCTGCTCCGCAACGCCGCCCACGTCGCGGAACACGTCGTGCTCAGGGCATGGGTGGAGCACGGCGAGGTGATCGTGTCCGTGTCCGACGACGGCCCCGGCGTCCCGGAGGCGCTCAAGGAGCGGATCTTCGAGCCCTTCGTGACCGACAAGGCACAGGGCGCGGGGCTCGGCCTGGCCATCGTGCGCAAGGTGGCGGAGGCGCACGGCGGTCGCGTCGAGCTCACCAGGACGGGGGAAACAGATGGTGGGAGGGGCTCGGAGTTCCGCATATATTTCCCCAGCCTGGACGAGCCGCCACCCGCTCTCGCAGCCGAATAGACCCTCCATGGCCGAGATCCTCATCATCGACGACCACGACTCCATGCGGGAGGGGCTCGAGCTCCTCCTGCGCCGTCGTGGCCATCGGACGCGATCCGCCGAGAGCGGGAGGAAGGGGCTGGAGCTCCTCGGCGAGGAGTTGGCGGACCTGGTCATCACCGACCTCAAGATGGCCCGCATGGACGGGATCGAGGTCCTGCGCCGGGTTAAGGAGGCTTCCGCCGACACGGAGGTGATGGTCATCACCGCTCACGGCACCATCGAAACCGTGGTGCAGGCGATGAAGCTGGGGGCGGCGGACTTCATCACGAAGCCGTTCTCCTCGGAGGAGTTCGCCGTGAAGGTGGACCGCCTCCTGGCGGATCGGGCGGAACGGCAGCGCCTGGTCCGCGAGAACGTGGCCCTGCGCGTCGAGAACACGTACCTGCGGGAGGAGACCCAGGCGCGATACGGCGAGATCGTGGGCGAGTCGGCACCCATGCAGGAGGTGTTCCGCTGGATCGACCGGGTGGCTCGCAGCGAGTCCACGGTGATGATCTACGGGGAGTCCGGCACCGGGAAGGAGCTGGTCGCCCGCGCCATCCACGCCGGATCGCCCCGGCGCGACTGCCCGTTCATCCGGGTGAACTGCGGCGCTCTCTCCGAGAGCCTCCTGGACTCGGAGCTCTTCGGGCACGAGAAGGGTGCCTTCACCGGCGCCGAGAAGAAGCGCCGCGGGCGCTTCGAGCTCGCGGACAAAGGCACGCTCTTCCTGGACGAGATCGCCACGGTCCCGCACAGCACCCAGGTGCGGCTCCTGCGCGTGCTCCAGGAGCGGGAGCTGGAGCGCGTCGGGGGCGAGGAGACCATCCCCGTGGACGTGCGCATCATCGCGGCGACGAATACCACGCCGGACCGCTTGCGTCACGACGGCACCTTCCGGGAGGACCTCTTCTACCGCCTCCACGTCGTGCCTCTCGTCCTCCCGCCCCTCAGGGAACGGAGGGAGGACATCCCCGCGCTGGTCGGCCACTTCATCGAGAAGCTCGCCGACCGCACCGCTTCTCCGGTTCGGGCCGCCAGCGAAGGTGCACTCGAGCGCCTGGCGGACCACTCATGGCCCGGGAACGTGCGCGAGCTGGAAAACGTCATCGAGCGCGCCCTGGTCCTGGCCGACGGCGAGCTCCTGGAGGCGGAGGACATTCCGCGTTTCGGAGCTGGGGAGGGTACGCGCACGCCGCCCGCGACCGCAGGGGCGGGCGGGGCGGAGCTTCCCGCCGGCGGCGTGGACCTGAACCAAGCCGTGGAAGGGATGGAGGAGCGGCTTCTCCGGCAGGCGCTGGCGCAGGCCGGCGGGGTCAAAGCCGAGGCGGCCCGGCTCCTCGGGCTCAAGCCCAGCGCGCTCTACTACAAGCTCGAGAAGTACGGGATCGAGCTGTGAAGTTCGGGGCTCGAGCTGCCCGCCGCTCCTGGCGGCTCACAGGGGCTCTTCTCACGGTGGCGCTGGCCCTCGGTCTGCCCGGGACCTCTATGGGGCAGGCCACGGAGCAGATGGTGGCGCAACGTCGCCTGGAGCTGCGCGCCGCACGGAGCGCGTATGACGCCGCCCTGGGGGCGTTCAACGTCGTGGACAGGCAATTCTCGGCGGCGCTGGAAGAGGTCAACACCGCGCGCCGGAGCGCCGACACCGGGCGGCTGGAGCGGGCCTATGCCCTCGCCCAGGACCGGAGCGTGCCCCGCCGGGACCAGGAGAAGCGCCTGGAGGAAGCCGGCGCGGCGCTCGTGAGGGCCCGGCAGGCGCTCATCGATATCCTGGTCGCGCGCCTCGAGCAGTTGGTCCGCGAGATGGACGCGGCGCCCGGCGCCCAGCAGCGGGCGCAGCTCAACGCGCTCTTCACGGACCATCAGGCCGAGTTGCAGGCGCTGGAGGCGGAGGCGGAGGAGACCTTCCGCCTCGAGCCGGTGGTGCTTCCCGAGATCACCTTCGATCCCAGGGACGGGCGTGACGAGCTGCTGGCGAAGGCCGAGCTCCTCGAGCGGCGCGCGGTGGTCGCCGACACCCTCATCAGGTACACGGAGCGGCAGATCCAGTCTCTGAACCAACGGCTCCGCACGCAGCGGCAGCGCCGGGACTTCCTGGCCGGGGCGGAGCGCTTCGACGACACCCGCGTTCCCGTGGTCGTCGGCGCTCCCACCGGGGACCCGGGCGCGGTCAGGGACAGCACCGTGGCAGGCGCACGGCCGCTGTCGTTGGAGGAGCGGATCCAGATGCACCGGGACTACCTGGGGCAGATCCAGGCGTACAGGGACCAACTCCTGATCCGGGCCCAGCAGTTCCGGCGTGCGGTGGGGTCGGTCACATGAGCGCCCGCCTCTGCCGCGCGTTCGCGTTCGCGCTCGCCCTTGCCCTGGGTGCCGCCCCATGGGCCGCCACCCCGGCCGGCGCACAGGTGCGCTGGCGTGATCTGGTCGTCACCATGGGTGGCTCGGTGGAGAGGTACTCCGGGAACTTCTCCGCCGTCAACGTGCCCTTCACGGACAGCGCCGAGCACGTGGTGGCGGTGGTGGGCGAGATGGGTGTGCGGGGCGCCGCCCTGCTCGCGGAGAGCCGCACCCGTTCGTTCGAGCTTTCCTTCGACGGAGGGATGCGCCAGGCCGCCGCCTTCGGATTCCGCCGGCAGGACTATTCCCCCAGGGAATGGGTGGGGAACGCGTCCGGCCGGTACACCCAGAGCACGGGCTCGTGGGGGACGCTGCTGGCGCAGGCGGGAGTGCGCAGCCGGGCGGTGAGAGACCGCCCGCTCTCTACGATTTTCCTCCAGCCGGGGTACACCAACGTGCAGGGCAGCGTGGGTGTGCTCACGCGGTCCTTCGACGGCGTCACGTTCGACGCCCAGGTGGACCTCGAGAGCGCCGACTACAAGACCCTCGAGCTGTTGCCCCAACTCGACCTCCTGGACCGGACCTCCTCGGGGATCGAGGCCGGCGTGCGCTGGGGGGGCTCCTCCACCATGCGCTTCTACGGCGGCTTCCGGTGGACGGACTACAGCAATGCGGGAACCCTCGACCCCGAGGACCCGTTCAGGCGGGACCACACCGCGCGGGTCGGGCTGGAATGGGCGTACGAGGGGGACGTTGTGGCGCAGGTGGGCGTGCACGGGACCGTGAACCGCTCGAACTCGAACCGCCCGGAGTACGATGCGGTGAGCGCCCGGGCCGTCCTCACCGCCCCCCTCCCCCACGAGATGTCGCTGAACGTCTACGCGCTTCTCACCGCGAAGAGCTACGTGCATGAAACGGACTTCCCGTTCCTCGTCCCCGGGGAGGAAGCCGACAACGCCTCCATCGCGTACCTGCAGGTCAGCCGGCCCGTCGCGGTGAACCTGGATGCGGCCTTCCGCCTGGGGTGGACCCGGGCGGAGACGTACTTCGGGAGCGCGTACTACCGGCGCGTCGGCGCCTCTCTGCAGTTCAACTACCGGCCGAGGGGTTTCTGAGGCAGGACCGCCCACGCGATCCATTTTCCGTGATGGGATAGCGACACGTCAGCCGGCGCGGGACGGCCCCGCAGGAGCACCCGGGGAGGACGGCGTCCCGTGACTCCCGGGTCGCATACGATCTCCACGTCGGCCTCGGCTGCGGCCAGGACGTCTGCGAGGGCTGCGCGGGCCCGGAGCCGGACGGCCGCCGACGGCAGGGAATGCACGGCGTCCGCCTCGCGCTCGGTGAACCGGGGGAGGAGCTCCGCCAGGCGGGCACCCCATGTTTCGGCAGGAGCGTCCAGAAGTCCGGTGGCGGGCAGCGCGGAGCCGATCTCCCCCTCGGACACCGCGACGGCGTGGATCATGGTTTCCGAGCGCACGGCCACGACGGGGATCTCCAGCTGCTCGTACGCCACGTGCCCCTCCCACCGGGCGGTTCCAACCTCGGTCCAGGTCACGCAGAAGGCGGCGTGGACGAAGACCGGAGGTGTGCCCCGGAGCTTGGACGCCACCTTGTAGGCGGCTTCCTTGGCGGCCCAGAACGCCCAGAGCGTGGCGGCCGGGTCCTCCGCCCGCGCGAGCACCGCGCGCTCACCTTCACCCAGGATGCGAGCGACGAAGCGCGGGTCGGAGTGCTTTCCCACCGTCCTGGGGTCCCGCAGATCCACGACGTCGTTTCCCACCATGGGACACGGCGTCATGGGGGGGCGATCTCGCCGCCCAGGACGTGACGGATCTCCTCGGGGACGCGCAGCGGCCGCCGGTCGGGGCCGATCCAGACCGCCGTCACCCGCGCCCGGGCGACCTCGATGGCGGGGTCGTCCTCCAGGACGATCTGCTGGGCCAGCACCATGGACGTGCGCCGGTACCCGTCGGCCCAGGTGCGCACGAGGAGACGCTCGCCGAGGCGGGCTTCCCGCAGGTAGTCCACCTCGAGGCGCACCACGTAGATCCCCCACCCTCGCGCCAGGATCTCGTGGTAGGGGAACCCGGCCTGGTCGAGGGCCGCGAAGCGGCCGTACTCCAGCCAGTTGAGGAACACCGCGTGGTTGGCGTGGCCGAAGGAGTCGAGCTCGTAGCTGCGGACCTCCACGACGCTGGCGGCGACGGGGCGGTCGGTGGGTGGGAGATGCACGTCAGACAGCCGCCGCCACCGCGCCGAAGCGCCGGTTCCGGCTATGGAACTCGCACACCGCTGCCTCCAGGTCCTGCCCGGAGAAATCGGGCCACATGCACGGGGTGAACACCAACTCGGCGTAGGCACACTCCCACAGGAGGAAGTCGCTGAGGCGTTGCTCTCCGCCGGTGCGGATCAGGAGATCCACGTCCGGGGCCCCGTCGGTGCTGGCGTGGATGGCTTCCGCCATGGCGATGGCGAAGCGTGCCGGGTCCACGCCGCCGGACAAGGCGCACCTCCGCGCCGCCTCCACCACGGCCTGCCGGGACGAGTAGTCCACCGCGAGGCGCAGGAGCAGGCGCGCTCCGCCGGCAGTGGTCGCTTCTGCCTCCTCGATGGCCCTGACGACGGTGTGCGGGAGCCGGTCACGCCGGCCGATGACCTGGAGGCGGACGCCCTGGTCTCGCAGCTCCGCGGCCTCCGAGCGCAGATAGCGGCGGAAGAGCGACATGAGGGCCCGGACCTCCCGGGGCGGCCTCTTCCAGTTGTCCGACGAGAAGGCGTAGAGGGTGAGGATCCCGACCCCGGCCCCAGGCGCCGCCTCCACCACCTTCCGGACGGCCAGGGCTCCCTGGCGGTGCCCCAGCTCCCTGGGGCGCCCCCTGGCGGTGGCCCAGCGCCCGTTGCCGTCCATGATGATGGCCACGTGGAACCGCGCCGGGGATTCGGGCAGGAACACGGGCGCCAGCCTGGTCGTCATGCGCCGGCCTCGCTGTCACGCGTCGCTCGGATGATGGCTTCCATGTGATCCAGATAGGCTCGCAGCGCCTTCCTCCCCCGCGGCGTCAGCTCGAAGTCCGTGTGGGGGGTCCTGCCCTCGAAGGATTTGTGGCAGAGCACGTAGCCGGCGTCCTCGAGCCGGCGGGCATGGGCGCTGAGGTTCCCATCGGTGGTGCCCAGGAGGCCCCGGAGGTCCGTGAAGGGCATGGTGCCGTTGACCGCCAGCGCGCTCACGATGCCGAGACGGACCCTCTCGTGGATGAGGCGATCCAGCTCCAGGGGGCCCGCCTCGGCGCCCTGGCCGGTGATGCTCCCCAGAGGGGCCGGGGGCCGATCCATCTCGACCCCGCTCCGGGCCACCGACTCCCGTTTAGCCGCCATGTCGCCTCCAGATCACGATGCCGAACACGATGTGAAGGCCGCCGAACCCGGCGGCCATGATCGCGTTCTCCCACCCCGGGGGCACGAAGAGTGCCGCTGCGCCCGAGAGCATGAACGCGAGGCCCATCAGGGGCACCACCCGCACCGAGAACGCCCCGCCAGTGACAACGCCGGTGCCGTAGAGAAGCAGCCAGGCTCCGGGGAGCAACTGCGTGGCGCCGGCGCGGGTGAGGGCCAGCGTCAGCAGGGCGCCCACGAGGAGCGGTGGCGTCAGGTTCCAGGTGAACTTCCAGCCTGCACCGGCGAGGAGCTTTCCTCCAGCCGAGCGGGCTTTGCGGCTCATGGCGACCACGGCCACGGCGAACGAAACGATGGCCGCACCCATCCAGACGGCCACCCACGCCACCGTGGAGGGTGCCCGCACGGCCACCAGCGACGCGCAGAGAGCGATGAGACCCATGAGCACGCCGCCCAGCCCGGGAACGGCGGTGAAGGACTGGGAACGCTCCATGGTCTCCCGGATGTAGCGGAGATTGTCCATGGCCCGGTCGTGGAGGGCCACCGGGGGACCGTTGGGGGCGCGAAGCCGGGGCGACGGGAGCGTCATCCGGCAATTTTATAGCGGAGCGCGCCAGGGCGTCAAGCACTCTGTGGCGCAGAGTACGATCCGCCTCGCAGCGCGTCTGCGGACCGGCGGGGCTCAGGCGGGAGCGATGACCCTGAGCGAGGAGGGGAGGACCCGAACTTCCAGGATCGGGCTCGACGCCTGGCGGACATCCCCGTCCATCTCGAAGCGCGGTGGTGCGTCGAACGTCAGGCGGAAGTTCTCCGCGTCGAGGATCTCCACCCGGTCGGAGGTCACGTGGCGGCCCTTCTCGGCGAGGTTGAAGAGGTTCAGGCGGCCGAGAGGTGGCGCGTCCATGATACGGCACGCGTGCAGGCGCCCGTCCGACGGTGTCGCCGCCGGCGCGATGGGGAAGCCACCGCCGAAATACCGCCCGTTGGAGACCGTGAGCATCAGGTGGCGCCCGCCCCGGGTCTCGCCTTCATCGGCTTGGATGCCGATATGGGAGCCGGGGAACCGGAAGAGCTGCTGCAGCGCCGTCACCTTGTAGAGCAGCTCCCCCCTGAGGAAACGCGGGTGCGCGGCGGCGTCGATGACGGCCACGTCGAACCCGAAACCCACCAGGTTGAGGAAATGACGGGGCTCCACGACGTCCGGCGCGTGCTCGGAGGCGCTCGGCGTGTCCAGGCGGCCGACGTCCACGAGCCGGGTGTGCCCGGCGGCCAGGACCCGGACCGCCTCGCGAGCGTTGGCCGGGTCGAATCCCAGATTGCGGCCGAAGTCGTTCCCGGTTCCGTTCGGGAGGATCCCGAAGGAAACGTCGGGACGGCCGGATGCGACCACGCGGTCGGCGACGTTGCTCCAGGTGCCGTCGCCGCCCACCGCCACGATGACGTCCGCTCCGGCTTCCAACGCACGCTCCGCGAGCTCCCGCTCCTCCCCGGGGCGGCGGGTGGTGCCGATCTCGATCCCGGGGAGGTGCTCCTCCAGCAGCGACCGGTAGCTACCGAGGCGGCGCGCGCCCCGCCCCCGTCCGGAGGCGGGGTTGAAGATCACGAAGACCTTCCGGTCCTTCAGAGCGTCTCCAGCGGCTCGATGGACTGGACGCCCTTCCGGTACCATTCCTCGCGGAAGGGCACGGTGGAGATGTCCGACAGCGTCAGGCCTTCCGTCATAGCATGGGGGTAGAGCTTGAAGGAGCCGCGCTCCTCCTCATGCTCCGAGTGCTCGGCTTCCATGTGGACGCTGAACTTGTACCGACCGGTGCCGTCCACGCTGAAGGAGCTGTATAGGTTGTGGTGGACGGCGTACTCGTGCTCGGTGACGGTCAACTCCATCACGGGGTTGCCATCGTCACGGACCACGGCGCTCAGGGCGCCGTCGGAAACCTCGAGGCTGATGTCCAGCTCCTTCATGTAGTGCGGCAGGTGCCACCGCTCGATGGCGTGGTCGCGGGACGCCTTCGTGGTGGTGGCGACGCTGAACGGGAAGAGGCCCGCCTTGGGAAGCGGGCGACCCGGCTGGACGAGCGGCGGAACGACCACAGCGAGAACTGCTTCCCTGTATGGGCCCACGAGACTGTCGTAGAAATCGAAGATCGTGACCCCGAGGACGCTCCGCGAGTGCTGGGGCTCCACCGGCTGTATCTGCGCTGGAAGGAGCCCGCGCGCATCGCTGGTGGGCATCTCGCAGTAAGCCCCGATGACGTTGTTGAACTTGTAGTAGGTGTACTCCATGTCGTCTCCCCTTCCTTGTTCGGCAATGTCGACCGGGGCGGCGTGCCTTGATGCGCCTCGGAGCATCCGATTAGCGTTGGCGGTCACGAGCCACCCGCCAACCCCTGCCTGGACCCTGCGACCTGGACCCCCGTTGAAGACGCTTCGTGGCTACCTGGCCCTGGCCATCGTCCTTCTGGCCTTCCTGCTTCTCGACCCGATCCAGCGGATCTTCGTCGCCCCGTGGGCGCGCGCCGCGCCACCTCGGCGCATCCGGATGTACAGCCGGTGGCAACGTTTTCTGGCGAACGGCATCCTGGGCACCCTGCGCCTCGTAGCAGGCGCCGATATCCAGCCTCTGCCAAGGATCCAGGGACGGGAGGGAGTCCTGGTCCTGATGAACCACCAATCGTTGCTGGACATCCCGCTCGTGGTCTCAACCATCCACGGAACGTACCCGAAGATCGTCACCCGGAAGCGTTATCTGCGCTCGATCCCGCTAATCTCACACATGATCCGGCTTTATGAATACCCGGTGGTGGACTCCAAGGCAAACTCCGCAGAGACCAGACGGATGCTCGCTTCCATCCGTGATGCCGCCCGCTCCTCGGACGTGCCGCTGGCCATCTTCCCCGAGGGGACACGGAGCAGCGACGGCGAGATCGGACGCTACAGGTCCACCGGTCTCAAGCTCATCCTCAAGCAGCGCCCCTGGACCGTCTACGTGCTCGTCGCCGATGGGTTCTGGCAGCGCGCGAAGCTGAAGGACTTCCTCCGTGGGGTCGGGGACATCCGGGGACGGTTGAAGCTCGTGGGCCCCTTCGAGTGGGAGGATCCCCGCGGGGATACGGAGGCGTTCTGCGGAGCCATGCGCCAGCACATGGTGGAGTCCCTGGCTGCTCTGAGGGAGCCGGACTCCGCATGATCACCCCGGCGGACGCTTCCTCCTCGCCCGAAGCCACTCCCGTGCTCACCTCGGCCAGGACCATGGCCGAGACACTCGCCGGCGCTTCAGGGGGTACGGTCAGGGCCGTGCTTCTCTACGGCTCGCACCTCCTCGGTGCCCAGCCCGACAAGAACAGCGCCCTGGACTTCGTCGTGGTCGTCTCCGATTACCCGGCATTCTACCAAGCGCTGCGCGACGCCGGGGAGCTCCACCGCTCCGCGCGGGTGATGACCGCGTTGGCTCGGGTCCTCCCCCCGAACGTCATCGCCTTCACGCCCGGACAGGGCTCGGAGGGGATCGCCAAGTGCCTGATCGTCAGCGGGGAGCACCTCCTGGCGGCTCTGGGACCCCGGCCGAAGGACCACTTCCTCCTCGGGCGTCTTGTGCAGAAGGTGGCCGTGGTGTGGGGGGCGGGGTCCGACGACGCCACGGTCCTCGAGGAGGCGGTGGGCGAGGCCCGCCGGGGCGTCCTCTCCTGGATCGGCCCCTACCTCGACGAGCCCTTCGACGCCGAGGGCGTGGGGCGCCGGATCCTGGAGGTCTGCTACGGGGGAGAGCTGCGCCCCGAAGCCCGCGACCGGTCGAGCACGGTCTTCGAGGCACAGCGGGAGCACTTCCGCTGGTATCTGGACACGGTGCTCCGAAGCGCCGCCGAGAAGGACCTCCTGGTGGCCGTCCCCGGGGGATACCGCTTCGCCGCTCCCCTGCCACCTTCCGAGCGGCGCCGGTGGGACCGTCACTTCCGCCGGTCGAAGGCCCGGGCCACGGCTCGCTGGCTCAAGCACGTCGTCACGTTCGACAACTGGCTCCCCTACGTGCACCGCAAGGTGGAGCGGAGGCTGGGCATCACCATCGCCCTCACGCCGCTGGAACGCCGGTGGCCTCTCGTCTTCCTGTGGCCGCACGTCTTCCGCGTGTTCTTCACCCGCCCCGACAGGGAGGGCTCCGCATGAGATCCGAGCTCACGTTCCTCCTGGCGGTCGTGGGGGCGGCCCTGCTGTCCATGCCCGTGTTCGCTCTCGGGGCGGCGCGGCGGGGCAAGGACCCCCACGAGGTGGCGGACCGGGGATCGTTCGTCCTGGGTGGGTTCCTGCGGAACTGGTTCTTCTGGTTCCAGGGCCCGGTGGACCGCAGCGCCCTCGCCCTCGGCCTCGGCCCCCTCTTCTTCAACCTGCTGGGCGTGGCGTTCGGCGTCCTCGCAGCCGTGTTCTTCGCCCAGGGTCACCTGAGCCTGGCCGGGTGGGCCGTTCTCCTGGGGGGATGGGCCGATGTGGTGGACGGACGCCTGGCGCGGGCGCTGGGGGTTGCCAGCGAGCAGGGCGCCTTCCTGGACTCGACGCTGGACCGGTTCGCCGAGTTCGCCGCGTTCGTAGGGCTGGCGGTCTTCTTCCAGGAGTCGGCGCTGGTGCTGGTCCTGGTGGTGACCGCTCTCGGAGGCTCCCTGCTCGTGAGCTATGCGCGCGCTCGCGGGGAAAGCGTGGGGGTGGTCTGCAAGGTGGGGATCATGCAGAGAGCCGAGCGGCTCCTGCTCCTGGGGTTCGGCGCCATCCTCGATCCGGCGGTCTCCGCGTGGGTGGGGCGGGGCGAGGGCGCTCTCATGGCCGTGGTGCTGGGGATCGTGGCCGCGGGAACGCTGGGCACTGCGGTCTACCGCACCTGGTGGATCGCCGTGCGGTTGCCTAAAGTCTCAGTCTGACTTGGACTTAGCTCGTCTGCCGGCCACCTAGGGCCGGTAGGCGATCGCGTCGATCTCCACCCGGAGCTTCGCGTCCGGGAGGGCCGCCACCTGGACCGTCGTGCGCGCCGGCTTGTGCTCCCCGAAGACCCTGGCGTACACGGCGTTCATCTTCTCGAAGTCCCGCATGTCCACGAGGAAGACGCCGCACCGGAGGACGTGCTGGAGGTCGCTCCCCGCCGCCTCGAGGATCGAGCGCATGTTGCGGAAGACCTGCTCGGTCTGTGTCTCCACGTCGAGCCCGGCGATGGTTCCCGTGGCCGGGTCGGTGGCCCCCTGGCCCGACACCAGGATCAACCGATCGAACGCCATGGCGGGGGAGTAGGGGCCGATGGGCTTGGGAAGGCCTGAAGCCTGGACAGGGAGATGGGTGGGGCTGCTCATGGGCGGTCTCCACGGAGGGGTCGGTGGTTTGCCGCAACCTGGGAGGCACGCATCAGTCTGTCGAGCCTGGGCGGGTGCCGGGCCGGCCGCGATGGGAGTCAGCCCTTGATCCGCCGCCGCGGGTGGGTGACAATCCCGGGCATGGCGCGCTCCCGTGTCATCCGACGGCTCGTCAGCCGGCGCTGCTTCCCGCTCCTGCTGCTGTCCTCCGGCCTCGTTCTCCCCGGAGCGGCCGTTCTGGGACAGTCGGTGGGTGTGCGCCCCCCGGCGGTGGCCGGATACTTCTATCCGGCCGAGCCGGAGGCGCTGCGGAAGCGGATCGAAGATCTGCTGGCGGCGGTCTCCGCCGACGGCGTCGATCCGGCGCTGCCGGTCCTGGCGGGGATCGTTCCCCACGCCGCGCTCGACTATTCCGGTCCGGTGGCCGCCCACTTCTATCGGACGGTCCGGGGGCGGGATTACGACGCGGTGGTGCTCATCTCCGTCAGCCACCAGGAGGCCTTCTCCGGGGTGAGCATCTGGCCCGGCAGCCACCTGGGCACCCCGCTGGGGGAGATACCCATCGACCGGGCGCTGGCTGAGAGCCTGGTCGCTGCCGACGACAACATCCGCTTCGCCACCGAGGGGTACGGCGCCGAGCACAGCCTGGAGGTCCAACTCCCCTTCCTGCAGACTGTGCTGCCCGACGTGCCGGTGGTCCCCCTTATGGTGGGCAGGCAGTCGTTCGACCTGAGCTACCATATGGCCCGCACGCTGGCGACGGTGCTGGCGGGACGAAACGTGCTGCTGCTGGCCAGCTCCGACCTCTCGCATTTCCACGACGCCGCCACGGCCACCCGACTGGACGGGGAGCTGCTCGACCTGGTCCGGTCGAACGACCCGTTCCTGCTGGGGTATCTCGCTTTCACGGGCGGTCTGGAAGCCTGCGGGGTCGGGGGGATCGTCACCGTGCTGGAAACCGCCCGCCGTCTAGGTGCAGGGAGGACCCAGGTGATGGACTACGCGCATTCAGGACGGGTGACAGGCGACACGTCCAACGTGGTTGGCTATGCGGCCGTGACGGTCTCCGGCGGGCCGGTCGGCTCCGATGCGCTCACTCCCGAGGAGAAGAAACTGCTGGTGGAGATCGCGCAGGGGAGCGTTGCGGCCACCGTCCAGCGGGAAGCCCTGCCCTCCCTGCCGGCACTCACGCCGGCCCTGATGCGGAAGCAGGCGGCCTTCGTCACCCTGCGCGCCGATGGCGAGCTGCGCGGCTGCGTCGGGGCGGTCTTCGCCACCCAGCCCCTGGCCCAACAGGTGCGGGAGTCGGCCGCGGCGGCGTCGCGGGACGGGCGCTTCCTGCCCCTCTCCGCCGGGGAGCTCCCCCGCCTCGATTACGAGATCAGCGTGCTTTCACCTCTAAGCCCGCTCGACGATCCCGAGAGCCTGGTCATCGGGCGGGACGGACTGATGCTCGTGCAGGGAGATCGTCGCGGCGTGCTGCTCCCGGTGGTTGCGGTGGAGCAGGGCTGGGACCGGGAGACCTTCCTGGAGCAGGTGGGGGTCAAGGCGGGATTGGGACGAGACGCATGGCGGCAGCCCGGGACCCTGCTGTTCTCCTTCTCGGCGGAGTCGGTGCGCTGAAGGAGACGGCTCGTTCGCGGCGCCATTGCATGGGGCTGTCACGCAAGTAGGTACGCCTGTATACAGAGGTCGTACACATTGCTTTAGCCTAACATGCAAGATTACTATTGTGACATGGACTCGATCATGATGACCCGGGTGGGCGCCCGGATGAGAGCCCGCCGCGAACGCCTCAACATGAAGCAGGAGGACCTCGCCACAGCGCTCGGTCTCCCGCATCGCCAAACCATTGGCAGCATCGAGGCTGGCGAGAGGCGTCTGCAGCCGGCCGAGATGGCGGCCGCCGCGAAGGCTCTTGGCGTTCGCATCGACTACTTCACTGATCCCTTCCATGCGGCCGGGGAGGCGGCCTTCTCATTTCGGGCGGATGACGCCGACGAGGCCATTCTGGTTTCGCTCGAAGAGGCCGGAGGGCGCTGGCTGGCAACATATGAAGAGCTAGCCAAGCCATCGCCGATCCGGCGTTCCGTTAGCCTGAGACCGCAAGACTCGTACGAGAAGGCCCAGGCAGCTGGTGAGGCGGCGCGGCGAGCGCTCGGTCTCGGACCCTTCCCAGCGGTAGACCTGGCAAACGCGGTCGAGCGCGAGTGGGGCGTACTTGTACTCTACATCGACGCGCCAGGAAGCGTGTCTGGAGCTGCGTCGAGGCTTCATGGCGTCGATGCTGTGATGCTGAATCGCGCGGAGTCGTTTGGGCGTCGGAACTACGATCTTGCCCATGAGATCTTCCATCTTCTGACATGGGACTCGATGCCGCCGGCCCGGCTAGACACACAACGGTCTGGGAAGAGCGCGAAGAGGATTGAGGAACTCGCAAATAATTTCGCGGCTGCTCTGTTGATGCCCGAAGACAGTGTCAGGGTCCAATGGGCGCAAACGACTGCCGGAAGCCTGGCTGAGCGAGTCGTGGCGATGGCTGCACGGTTTGCCGTGTCGGCTCCCGCGATGAAGTGGCGTTTGGTGAACCTCAACCTGCTAGAGAAGAAAGACGCCCCTTCGGACGCGGAGTTGTGCTCCGCTGGCTTGCGTACACAGGGGAAGGATGTGTCTCCGCCTCTCTTCAACAACAAGCTGGTGTCGCTCATACACCGAGCTGTTGAGGCGGGGGAGCTTTCGGTCCGAAAGGCCGCTTCGATTCTCGGTACGACGTCGCACGGCTTGGTTGAGGTCTTCCGCTCGCATGGCCGGGCCCTTTCGTACGAACTCTGAGCTGGGTCGAGTGGCCTCCGACTCAGTCTACCTATTGGACACCAACGCCATCATCGAGGCGGTGCGTACGGGAGTCTGGGCCGCGATTTGTGGCGGCCTGCTCGTTGAGACCGTTGCGGAATGCGCCGACGAATGCCGGCGAGGGGACCAGATCGGGTCCGACTATGTCGTTGTGAACCAGACGGACCTGGACCGACTGCGAGCGATTCACGTCCCCACCGACGACCAAATCGCAGCCGTTCTGGCAAACCCTAAGTCGGCCGCGCTCGACGACGGAGAACGCGACCTGATGGCTCACGCACTGAGTCGGGCGGAGCCTCCCCAGTGGCTCGTGTGTTCACCTGACCTGGCGTCCATCAAGTTCGCGGTAGACATCGGCCTGGGCGACAGACTCACCTCCCTTGAGGAGACCGTGCGGAAGGTCGGCGGACGAACCGCTTCCCCACTTCGGCGTCACTTCAGTGCAAACTGGCTCTCGGGGCGCCGCACTGAGGCTATCCTAGGAGCAATACTGTTGACTTAGTGTGTTCCGGTATTCCGGCGGCGCACGATTCGGACACGAGATGTCCGGCGACGGGTGCGCATACGACGACGTGGCCGCAGGGGGAAGTTACTCATCTTCCGCTTGACGCCGCGAGGTACGACGCGTCCTCGGCTGGAGTTCACGGCTTCGGCTCTTATCTCCTGGAGGATGCGCTCGCGTGCCTGGTTCATCCGCGCCTGGTCCAGAGGGGGAAATGGCCGCCACATGTGGCAGCGTGCGGCGCGC
>Ga0315541_1001759_pt1 | contig 19320 bp, 14 predicted proteins | sample SalMarSW160190MG_FD_203095 | JGI IMG/M metagenome (GOLD analysis project Ga0315541, IMG submission 203095) | Salt marsh sediment microbial communities from the Plum Island Ecosystem LTER, Massachusetts, United States - Salt Marsh Sediment SW1601-190 ...
TACTACTTCAAGAAAGCGAAGAAATCGGAGTAAGCATGAAAAGGATTACGGTGAGCTATGTACAATGGTTTAACCGGAAATATAATAGAGTAGGTCATCTATTTCAAAATAGATATAAAAGTGAACCTATTGAAGATGAGAGATATCTTATGGCGGTACTGCGCTATATACATCAAAATCCTATAAAAGCAGGAATGGTAAAAGAAGCAGCAAAATATAATTGGTCTAGTTATAACGAGTATCTTAAAATGTATGATTCCAAGGACTACCTTATTGATGGAGAAATAACGAAAGCATATTTTAAAAGTAAAAAAAGTTTTGCTGAATTTCATAAGGAAATAAGCAAAGAAAATTATATGGACTATGGAAACATAAACAGATATTCCGATGATGAATTATTAGAATTATTTAAGAAAAAAATAAGCATAGACGAGTTTTATAAAATGCCTTTTGCCGATAGAGCTAAGTTAATTAAGGATATATACCGTGAAACTGGTGCGAGCATCAGAGATCTAAGTAGGGGATTAGGCATAGGAAGAAGTATTATAGAAAGAGCTGTTAAAATATGACAAACGAAACGTCCCCTTGTCATGTGTCCCCTTGTCATGCAAAGTTGGATTTTTGGGGACAGATGTAGTAATATTAAAAAATACTCAGCACTGATAAGATAACACTAAAAAGTGCAATATAAAATAAAGTAAGGAGATTGATTTATGGATCACGGAGAGTCTAAAGCAACGGTTAATTTTATTCAGGAGATCATCAATCAAGATAAAAAAACGAATAAACATAATGGAAGAGTTCATTTTCGGTTTCCTCCGGAACCTAATGGATACCTGCACATCGGTCATGCCAAGTCTATCTGCTTGAATTTTGGTTTGGCTGCAGAAAATGGTGGTCTATGCAATCTTCGCTTTGACGATACAAACCCCAATAAGGAAGATATAGAATATATTGATTCCATAATCAACGATGTTCGCTGGCTGGGATTTGACTGGGATGACAGGCTTTTTTATGCTTCCGACTATTTTGAAAAGATGTATGATTACGCAGTTAGTCTAATTAAAGCAGGTAAGGCTTATGTGTGTGACCTGAGCCCTGAAGAAACCAGGAAGTACCGCGGAACTTTCAAGGAGCCGGGAAGAGAAAGCCCATATCGCAACCGTTCTGTGGAAGAGAATCTAGGTTTATTTAGACGTATGCGGGCTGGTGAATTTCCTGACGGTTCCCGAGTGCTGCGGGCTAAAATTGATATGTCTTCACCTAATCTGAATATGAGAGATCCCGTTCTTTACCGTATTTTAAAGGCTACCCATCCCCGGACTGGGGATAAGTGGTGTATCTACCCAATGTATGATTATGCCCATCCTCTTGAGGATTATTACGAAAAGATTACTCATTCTGTTTGTACACTGGAATTCGAAGACCATCGCCCCCTGTACGATTGGGTTCTCAATGCCTTAAATCTTCCAGATTTACCCCAGCAGATCGAATTTGCCCGTCTTCACTTAACTAATACGGTAATGAGTAAACGGAAGCTTCGTAGGCTGGTGGAGGAAAGTTATGTAGCTGGATGGGATGACCCTCGGATGCCGACTATAGCCGGTTTGAGGCGCAGGGGCTACACCCCGGAGGCTATCCGAAACTTTTGTGAGCGTATCGGGGTAGCCAAAACTAATAGTGTAGTGGATATCCGCTTTCTGGAATACTGTATCCGTGAGGATTTAAATATAAAAACTCCCCGGGTGATGGCAGTACTGAAGCCTTTAAAGCTGGTTATTGATAATTATCCTCGTGATATGGTGGAGGAGATGGAATCGGAAAATAATCCTGAGGATCCTACTGCCGGGAAGCGTAAGATACCTTTTTCCAGAATAATCTACATCGAACGGGAAGACTTTCATGAAGACCCGCCGAAGAAATATTTTCGCCTGGCTCCTGGTCGCGAGGTTAGATTAAAGAATGCTTATATTATCAAATGTGAAGGATTTATTCGGGATGAAAAAACGAGAGAGATAAAAGAAGTACACTGCACCTACGACCCGGAAAGCAAAAGCGGTAAGCCGGGTGCTAAGCGTAAAGTAAAAGGAACTTTACACTGGGTTTCCGCAGAGAATGCTTTAAAGGCCGAGGTGCGCTTATACGAGCATCTTTTACTGGATCAGAACCAGGGAGCGGAAGAGCAGGGGGAAGAGAAAGATTTTATAAAGCAGCTTAACCCAAACTCACTGGAAGTGTTAACTGATTGTTTGGTGGAACCCGGTTTGGCGGGAGCGGTTTCCGGAAGCAGATACCAGTTTATGCGAAAAGGTTACTTTTGTGTGGATCCCGATTCAACATCGGATAAGTTAGTGTTTAACCGAATTGTATCTTTAAGGGATACTTGGGACAGAATCCTTAAAGCCGATAAAAATCAAAAATCCTAATTGAAATATGGGAGTCTATAATTAATTCCAATTAATTTTTGTTTGGAAGCCATGAAATTTAAAGCCCTTGGGTCTTTTAGTGTATAATACATGAAATTTTTCACGTAAATAATATTACGAATTAGTAAAATATCCAGAGTTTCTAAATAATTGTTTTCTTTGTCTGAGATGTTTTGCGCTTATTATCCGAAAGAAGCGATAAATTTCAAGAATTATTGTAGCACTAGTTATCGTGCAGTAATAGTGGATGAATTTTTAATATGAGGTTTGTAACTGGAAAATATTTATTTAAAACTCAAATTGTAAACCAATTTTAATTTCAGAATTGTTCTCTTCCAGCGCAAAGGTGTTTATCTCAGCAGTAAAGGATAGATCCGAATTAAATTGATAATCAATACTAAAATTCCTTTCGCTGAACCCATCGAGAGAAGTAGAATAGGTAAGAAAAATGTCTTCGGTAATACTTTTACCTACTTCTATTCCGATTGTATTATAATTTAAATCGTAAAAGGGAGTTGTCTCACCATTTTCTTTAAATATAGTTTCTAATCGGAAAACATCCAGCCCTAGATAGTTAGCAATCTGATTTTCAGCTCTTCTGAGAAAATTAATGCTTAGACCTTGAAAAATTAAATTAAAAATTTCTTCCCTTAATAATTCTCCAATCTCTCCCTCTGATAGACCGCTAATATTTTTATTTAAAGTTAATAAAGAAATAATTTCTGCCTCAGATAAAGCAGGTTCGGAAGAGAGTGATATTTGAGGAGCAGAAAGATTTCCGGAAATTTTTAAAAAGACAGTAACCTGGCTTACTTTAGTATTAGCTTTAATATCCAGTAGTACATCAGGACCGGTAAATTCATTCAGTAATAATTTACCTTCGGTAAATTGGAATTTTTGTTCAAGGAATACAAAATATCCTTTTCTAACCGTTAATTGCCCTGTGAAAATGGGCTGAGGTAAATCCCCTTGAATTTTTATTTCTCCATCTAATTTTAGATCTATATTAGGAGCTTTAAATTGAAAATTTTTTAAAATTTTAGCGGAAAGATCTACTTTGCCTTTTAAACGCATTAAAGAGTCATTTTTCTCAGGGATAAATTGATAACCCGGTTTCCAATTTAATTCTCCTTCAGAGAAAATAAATTCTCCTTTTATTTGAGGAGAATCGATAGATCCATTAATTTCAGCCAGGAAATTCGTTTGGGCAGTTAAAATATCTCCATAGATTAATTTCCCTCCTTCATTCCATATTTTAATTCTAAGATCATCAGGTTTAAAATTAGCTAATTTAAAATCTCCAGAAACATAAATTAAATTATTATCCAGCATAAAAGTCATTTGTGGAATTTTTACCAAATTATTAACAATTTCAGCTTTAGTTTCTATTTTATCTAACTTAAACGGGATAGAGGTTAATTCTAAACTTCCCTGATTGAGGGTAAGATGTCCATTAAAGATAGGCTCACCGACAGTACCAGATAAATTTAAAATAAGATTAGTGATGCCCTGAACTTGTTTGAAGTTTCTATCCCAAAATATTTGTATGAAACTTAAATCGGTATTTTCCAAACTGACTTTAAAGTTCAAAGGTAATTGATTAAAGTCTTGATCTTGGTCCTCTTTTTTTTCAGAGACAATAAAAGGAAAGGGTATCTTGCCTTGAGCTTTAATTTGAAAATCCTTTTGGTAAGAGATGATTAATTCTTGTATTTCCAGATTGCCCTCTTTCCAGTTAATCTTGCTTTGAAGATCCTCAAATTTAAAATTACGGAAGTAACCGTCTTCTATTTGAACAGAAATAGATATACTGGGGCGCTTAAGTGAGCCCTGGTAAGTTCCAATAATATTAAGATTTCCTTTTATATCTTCTTTGAATTCGATAAGTTGAACCAGGTTGTTTAAATCGAATTCGGTTGCTTGAAATTCTATATCTAATAAGTTTTGAGTAAGATCCAGCCATCCTTTAGCTAAAAACTTTCCTTTCTCCTGCTTTAGTAATAATTCACTAAAAGTGATTTTAGATCCCTTTTTTTCTAAAGTTAATTTTAAGTCATGTTGCAAACTGGTCTCATCCTGAAGGGTGGAGAATTGAGAATTTAAAAGAAACTGCTGTGAAGTTAAGTTCCCCATTATTTTTAGCTTTCCCTCTATTTTTGAGGGAAGAATGTTGGCTATCAACTGATTTAAATTTTTATGATTAAACTCTATATCTAGAAAAAAAGGAATATCTTTTTTTAAATCAGCCTTTCCTTGAGCATTAATTTGCATTTCTTCCTGCTTAAAGCTCAATTCTTCGATGGTTAGTTGATAATTATTTATGCTCCAGTCCGAAAAGTTCTTTTGCCAGGAAAGGGAAGTATTTACAGAAGAAATTTCATCTGTTGCTAATCTAAAATGGAAATTTCCCTTACCCAGATAATAATTTTTTATAGAAATTTCCTCTAAATCTAATTGACTATCCAGAGAAATATATGGCCAATTACCTTGAATGTTAGCAAAACCATGAGCCCATCCAGATAAAGACTCTTCAAAAGCAAATAATTCGGTTAAGTAATTCATATTTAATCTGGTTAGTTGAAGTTTTAGATCAACTTGTTTTTGGCTATCTTTTTGAAGGTCAACCTGTCCAGTGGCAGTTAAACTGATACTATTATTGTGTAGCATAATCTTTTTAAATTGTAATAAAGGAAATTGATAGGATATTTCTCCTTCAAAATTATCTACAGCTAAATTTTCCCAATTAACGCTCTTTAATTCTAACCTGCTTTCTATTTGAGGTTGAGAAACTGTACCCTGAATTTTTCCAGTAATATTACAAATTCCTCTTAATTCATCAAGGTTAAATAAAAAGGGAAAATCTTCTAAGGAAATATAATCACTATTGAATTGAAAGTCCAGTTGATTTTTTGAATCCAATTTTCCATATATATTAAATTGATTATGAAGATAAGATAAGGCAAGTTTATTTAACTCGAAGGAAGAAGAATTGATAATTTTCATTTCCAATTGGGCAGTAATGGGTTCTTGCAATTTATTTTTCAATAATTTCACTTCTTGTGCAGTTAGTTGACCGGTTAAGTTTATAGGTGAATTCGCAAGAAGAGTTCCTTCTATGATGAAATTTCCTGATAAGCTACCCGAAAATGAATCTAAAAAGGTTATTTTCTTAAAGGCAGAATTTTCTAAATCAAGTCCTTTGACCTTTGCAAAAAATTTATAAACCGGAGATGGTTTTTTCCAATCAATTATTCCATCCATTGTTATTTTAGTATCTTCCCATTGGGTCTCGAGGGATTCTATCATAAGTTGTTCTTCTTTAAAAGAGAATAGAAGGTTTGGGTTTTGTAATTGCCAGCCGTCTATGTCAAGCAGTAAAGAGTTGAGTTTTCCTTTTGCCTGGAAGTCATTAAGTTTGCCTTTTAAATTGACATCCAGAGAGATGTCCCCTTCTAATAAAAGACTGGTTTCTGAAATATATCCTTCCAACTCTTCCTTTAAAGCAGCTAAAGAAAAGTCATTTGCTTTTAAATCAAGATTGAAATTGACTATTTCTTGAAAAGAAAGTTTCCCCTTGAGATAGAAAGGTTGGTTATGAAAGAATCCTTGAAAGGTATTGATTTGAATCTCCGATTCTTGGAATTGAATTAAACCATGAGCATTTTCAAGAAATATTCTATTGAGAGAGTCGGGTCTTAAATTAACTCCTTGAAACGATGCTTCGCCCTGCCAGGATATTTTAGCAGGTTCTAAAGTTGGATCAGAGTTTAAGTCTAGTTTTAAATCAAATCTACCCTTTTCCAGATTTAACAATTCGAGACCATTGATATAATGTTGAAAATGCATAATATCAGCATTTTTAAGCTGAAAACTTAGGGAATAGCGAGGTTGATCAATAAATAAATATCCTTGTAGGGCAATTGGTGAGCTATCTTCTTCTATTAAACCATTAAATTCAAATTCAACTTTAGGTAAGTTATTTAAGTTAAAAAAGCCATTTAGGTTTTTTACCCCAGTGGACAATCTTTCGGTCTGATAGACAAAATCATCTTGAAAGAGGAGGTAACTATCTTTAAAATAAATTTTATTAAAAGTAAAATTATTTTTAATCATTTCCGGCTGAAGATTGAGATTTTTTACAATATCAAAATCTCCTTGTATATCTCGTTTAAGATTTAAGTTAGCCTTTTGAAAGATAAGCTGTGTGATAGCTAATTGCCAGTTTTTAAATTGTGGAAAGGATAATGTAAACCGGAAATTTATTGTAACCTTCTCTGCTTCTAATAGAGTAATATTTTCTCCGGCTATAGTATTTTCTAAAATAATTAGATTAGAAAATACTAATGAATTGAAAGAAACCGATTGAATTTCTTCGATAGTTACAGTTTTGCCCAGATTATTTTCTAATTGCTTAACGATTATTGGTTTTAGATAATCTTTAAATGGTTGGCTATTTAAAATAAAAAGATAGCTTGATCCTAAAATTATGATAAACACTATAACCATTAAAAAGAATAAAAGAAATTTTCTTTTAGACAGAGTAATCAAATTGGTTTTACCTCATCAACTAAAAATGATTAAAGAATAGATGGATTAAATATTAAATGAATGAATAATATAATAACATAATCGCAGATGAAATTAGAGTGTTAGATGATAGTTTTTCTCAAAAACCTTTGTTTTATTAAATTATAACATAATTTATATAATTTATAACAATAACACGCTCAAACTAAAAAACCAGAAAAATATTGTACTCTTTGGCATTTTACGTAAAGACTTTTTTATTTTTAATATTTTTAATTAAAAGAAGGATTTTATAAGTTTATAACGTATTTTAAATATATCAGGCATCAATATAAATTTCTTTAAATTGACCCGGAAGGAGGTTTAAAATGAACTTTAAGTTAATCTTAGCCCTAATACTTGCTGGTTTTGCGGTTCTCTTCATAGTTCAAAATGTTGTTGTTGTTGAAATCCGCTTCTTGCTGTGGACGCTATCTATGTCACGATCCTTACTCATGTTCTTCTTACTGGCGATTGGGGTTATCATTGGATGGCTATTGCATAGTTATTCCTTGCATCAAAAGAAGAAAGTGGACTAACTCTATGAATAACATCTAAAAAATATTTCACTCGCAAGATATTCATATTTTTCTAAAAAGTATAAAAATAATGAATTACGAGGTGAATTGTAATGCCCAGACTAGTTAAGAAGAGATCAAAAAAGATCGGTCATCCTCCCGGGACTCTTATTTACATAGGAGATAAGAAGATCGAAAATGTGAAAATGACACTTATTAATTATGATGAAGCACAATATCAAGAGAAAGAAGTAAAAAAAATTGAGGAATGTTTTCCTTTTAAGGATAAGCCCGCTGTTACCTGGTTGAACATAAATGGTATTCACGACGTTGAGGTCATGAGAAAAATAGGAGAATATGTAGATTTGCACCCTCTTCTATTAGAAGACATTATGAATACTGACCAACGTCCCAAAATAGAAGATTTTGGAGATTATATCTTTATTACCTTGAAAATGATTTATTATAATGAAAAAAAGAAGGAAATAGAAATCGAGCAAGTTAGCTTAATTCTTGGTTTAAATTTCGTTATTTCTTTTCAAGAGAGAGAAGGTGATGTTTTCAATTCTATCAGAGAGAGAATTAGAAGAGGAAAGGGAAAAGTGAGAAAATCAGGGGCTGATTATCTTGCATATACCCTAATAGATGCCATAGTTGATAACTATTTTATAATCTTAGAAGGAACTGGTGAAAAGATTGAGGAAATGGAGGAAATATTAATAGCTAATCCTACACCAAATACCTTACAAGGAATTCACAATTTAAAGAGAGACATGATATTTTTACGTAAATCAGTTTGGCCTTTAAGAGAAATAATAAGCGGCTTAGAAAGAACAGAATCATCGCTTATTGAAGAATCTACCGGTATATATCTAAGGGATGTTTACGACCATAGCATTCAGGTAATTGATACAATAGAAACATTCCGAGATATGATTTCTGGGATGCTTGATATTTATCTTTCAAGTATTAGCAATAAAATGAATGAAGTGATGAAAGTATTAACCATAATAGCTACTATATTTATTCCTTTAACTTTTATTGCTGGCATTTATGGAATGAACTTCTATATTCCAGAACTTGAGTTGCGTTGGGGATATTTTGCTGTTTTATCTATAATGGCAGTCGTAAGTATTATAATGCTAATTTTTTTCAGGAAGAAAAAATGGTTGTAGGAAGAGAAGAAAAAGAAAAATTCCTTGTTTTATCTAATTTCATTTATGCATATTTTTTTCTTTCCTTATTTTATTTCTTCTTTGGTTAGTTCAGCAATTTTCTTTTTCTGACGGGCAATTAGTCGCATTCTTTTTATTCTTGATATAGTATTTACTAAAAAACTGGTTAATATTCCGGCAATAAAGGTAATAATTAAAATGAATGTAAGGGAGCTTTTTACTTCCCAATTAAGAAAATAAACCATAAGGGGAAAGGGATTTTGAAAGGAAAAAATGACAATAGAAATAGAAATTATCGCCGCTAAAACTAAATAAATTTGCATAATTAACCTCCTTATTATAAAAAATATAATTAAATTTCTTCGATATGCCAAACTGTAATGATAAATACTTGAAATAGAAGTATCTTTCTTATCTTTAAAGATATTTTTTAAAATATCATCTTTTCCAAGAGATTGTCATCATAAAAATATTAACTTAAATAATGGTTATTTTTTATTTTCATTAGCAAGAAATACGGTTTGAGTAGGATATGCAAACTCAATTCCCTGTTTTTCAAAGGCTTCTTTGAGTTGAAAATTAATTTCTTGCTGAATATCCATATATTTTTTATAGTCACTATTATCGACATGATACACAACTTCATAATTTAAGCTAAAATCAGCATAAGAAGCAAAATGGGCTCGATCAAAGATTGTTTCTGGAATTTGTGTGATTATTTCTTCAACTATTTGGGGTATTTTCTTTAATTGTGTTAAGGTAGTTTGATAGATAACTCCAAACTGAAATGCAACTCGTCGTCGCTCCATCCGCTTATAATTGCTTACTCTGGAACTGGTTAGGTCTTGATTAGAGAAAATTAGTTGTTCGCCATTCAAACTGTTTAGCCGGGTTGTTTTTAGACCAATATGTGCTACAGTACCTTTATGATCGCCGATAACAATAAAATCACCGATCTCAAAAGGGCGGTCAAAGAAAATTATAAAATAACTAAATAAATCTCCCAAAACAGTTTGGGCAGCAAGAGCAATAGCAATACCACCAATACCTAAGCCGGCAACTAGTGCTGAGATTTTAATCCCTAAATTATCCAAGAGAATAATAAGGACAATGCTCCAGACGATAATTTTTAGAACAGTAATAATGCCTTTTAATGCTTGTTTTTTAGCTTGGTCTTTTTCCTTTTTTACCCAGTAAGTTTCAAGCCCATAGATCGTGATAGATAGTAAAAATCGAATTCCGAAGAAAGTTAGAAGAATAATGACGAAAATATTAAAAAATCTCTCAATTTGCGAATCCATAGTTAGTCTTTTAATACTAATATAAAAAGCACCAAAATAAATTAAATTTAGAAAAGGTTTTATTTTTTGTTCGAAGGCTTTAACAAATTTATCATCTATTGTGGTAGTGGTCTTTTTTGCCCAAGTTTTGAGTAACTTTAGTAGGATGCTTTTTATAATTCGAATAGATATGACGAGTAGAATAAAAATTGCGATAGCAATTATATAATCGATAACTCTATTTTGGAAGTAGGTTTGTTGAAAAAAGCCATTAAACATCTTTTATTCTCCTTTAGTCAAAGGTTTTCTGAATTCTAAGAAAGTAATAAATTATTAATTAAATAAAAACTTAACAAAAAATCTATATTAATTATATATATTCTTATTGATATTTCAAATTTGTTTAATTAGAATGTATGGATTCTTCCTATGTAACTAGGAAATAGTTCTTTTAATAGACTCTGTATGGGTTTTCCTAAAAATTAGGAGTTGCCCCTTCGGTGCTTTTTTGTATAAAGCTCTCCAGAGTTCTGTCCGGTAAAAGTTCTTTTGCCTGAAAGTTTAGATATATTTAATATTTTATCTCTTCGACTCTTTTTCTTTAAAAAAGAAAAGGTCTCTCCCGTTACATTCATACAGAGTACCATATTAAATTTAATAAATTTGTATCACTTAAAATCCCTGCTTAACAATTTGCAATATTATTTACGTGAAATATTTCATGTATTATACACTAATATATATTATTATAAATATAATGTGATTACAACCCAAAAAGTACCTAAAGTATCCATATTTCAAAAATATTACAATAATATCAACTAATACTAACTTGTAAGGCTAAATTATTTTACTTATAGCACCTTGAAAACTTAATCAGCAAAAATGGCTAAAACCCTTTATTTTACTTGCGTTTTATGGTATAATAAATCATAAAAATACTAATAAATAAAGGAGAGTTCCAATGTCCTTTCACCTAAATAACGCACAACAAATGGCCATCAATGATTCCCTGTTATCACTTACCGAAAGAGAAAGAAAACATCTTATGAGCTCCTGGGCAGAAACCTTCAGTAAAAAGATATTCCCCTTCATAGAGGAAGATAGATTTAGTGTATTATATAGTGATAATCCTGCCTCCCGGCCTAATAATCTAGTAAATATCTATTTCGGACTTCTCATCTTAAGGGAGATCTTTAACCAATCAGATGAAGAAGCCCTTAATTCTCTGATGTTTGATATCCGATACCAACATGCCTTACATACTACCAGCTTCCAAGAACAACCGGTATCCAAAAACAGCCTTGCCAATTTTCGGGCAGCGGTATATAAATACAACCAGGAATACGGTATTGACCTCATCCAGCAAGAGATAGAATCTCAGGCCAAAACATTCTCTAAACTACTTAATATAGAAGGTAAAACCGTCCGAATGGACTCCTTGATGATAAGCTCTTCTTGTAAGAAATTATCCCGCTTAGAAATTATCTACTCTACAGTTGCCAGACTCATAAAGGTGATAGATAAAAATACTACTCTACCGGAATACTTTAAACCCTATTTAGATGAAAGCCATTATAATGATACCATCTACCGCTCAAGGGATAAAGATCTAAATACTAAAATTAAAAAAGTATTAAAAGATGGTGTAAGACTTTATTCTATATATAGAAAGAATAAAGAAATAAAACAAACCGAAGAGTTTAAACTCCTTGCCCGGATGTTAAAAGAGCAAACTCGAAAAGGTAGGATAAAACCTTCTAAAGAGATAGCTCCTAATTCCTTACAAAACCCTACTGATCCGGATGCTACCTACCGAAAAAAAGGTAAGAAGAAACATATAGGTTATACGGTTAATCTAATAGAGAAGTTTGATGATAAGAATCGGATGATAGAAGGTTATGACTTACAAAAAAATACCTACAGTGACCAGAAATTCGCTGAAGACACCATTAAAAAATTAGAAGATGCTACCCTTCTAACAGATGGTGCCTATTTCTCCGAAGATATAAACAACAAAGCTAGAGCCAGAGGTATAACGATGATCCCTACTAATCTTATCGGTGGAACTAAAAATAGTAATTGTGATAAATTTGAGATAGATGAGAAAGAACACCTGGTAAAGAGATGTCCTTCTGGTCATAAACCGATAACCAGTAAATTTAAAGAAGGATCCTATAGAGCACACTTTAATCAGAAACACTGTAGTCATTGCCCCTTACGTAAAGATTGTTCGGTAATAAAACAGAAGAAGAGTTATCTCTTTAAAGTATCAGAGAAAACTTTACACCGCTCTCGACTTATCACTAAGATGGGAACCTCCGAATATCAAGAGTTAGCTAAAAAAAGAGCCGGGATTGAGGGTATTCCCTCGGTACTTCGCAGGAGGTACAAGATAGATCATCTACCGGTAAGGGGAGAAGTACGTTCAAAGGTGTGGTTAGGGTTTAAGATATCGGCAATAAACTGTAAGAGATTGATAAAAGGGTTGATAAATAGCCCTATACCTGAGCTTTCTATCCTTTTGTATAACCATTTATTATCGCTATTTAGTTTTCAAAGGACATACAGAGTTAAATTTGCTGCTTAAGTTAAATATACTTTATTAAATAGTTAGTTTTTGGGATATAATCATATTGTATATCCGTCGTAAGTTTTAAAAATCCTTCTTTTATAAATAAACAAATATTTATATTAAATAAAAAATCCGAAAAATAAGTTTTCGGATTTTTTTTATTATTGAGTTAAAAAAGAAGGATAATTTAATATAGGTGTAGAATACACATATGAGATTGCCACGATCTGATGAATCAGAGCTCCATTAGACTAATATTGGATAGAAAAAATTGAATAATATGAGTTAATCTGTTATAAATAGATAAGTAAAAAGTTGTTTCAGGTGGAAAATAATTTATGGAATTCGTAAAAGATAAAAGATTGAATTTTATTATCACTATAACCATTGGTGTTGTCGTTCTATTTTATGTATTAAGTAAACTGAAATGGTTATTCATATATTTTAGCTTTGCTTTAATGTTAGCTTATTTTTTCGACCCTTTATATAAATTTCTTCTTAATAAAAAAGTTCCGAAAGTATTAGCTATTATCATTGTTTTTGGGATAATAATTGCCTTGTTAATCTTAACTATATTTTTTCTGATCCCCAATGTAATTAATCAACTTAATACTTTATATAAAGAAATTCCTAATTTTATCGAAAATTACCAGAATCTAATTTTATCTATAAAACCGCAACTCTCTAAATTTATGAACCCGGCCGATGTAGAAATTTTACTTAAAGAAAATTTATCTGAACTACAGAAAAGCGTATTGGGTTTTTCCCAAACTATTATAATTTATTTATCCAATATAGTTTCCAGTATTACTTTTGGTATAGTAATTGTTCCTTTAATATTATTTTATCTAATGAGAGATATGTTTATATTTAAAGAAAATTTGTATATTTTTGTATCAAAAGAAAATAAAAAAGAATTTAAGGAAGTACTGGAGGAAGTAGACCATATTGTCAGTGGTTTTATTCGTGGTCGAATAATAGTCTGCTTTATTGTAGGGACTTTGATTGGTATAGGGTTGTACTTCTTAAATTTAAAATTTGCCTTGATTATCGGGATTGTTAGCGGAGTGTTTAACTTTGTCCCCTATTTAGGACCTATTGTGGGAGTTGTTCTGGCTTTAATTTTTGCCTTGGGCAGCCCCTGGTGGACATTGCTGATGATCATAGTTTTATTTGTTTTAGTTAATCAGCTTGAGGCGATATATCTTAATCCTAATATCTTGGGGAAAGGATTAGGTCTGCATCCTTTAACAGTAATCTTATCAATGTTAATTTGCGGTCAGTTATTAGGAATATTAGGAGTATTAGTAGCAGTTCCTTTGGCAGCTATTTTGAAAGTTTTAGCTATCAGATATTTAATCCAGGAGGTATAGAATAGGTTATATGAAAAAGATATTCTACATAATTTTAATAACAGGTTTATTTGCTATTTTGTTTCCTCTTTCTTCAACTTTTGCCCAATCTTCAGAAATAAAGATATTGTTAGATAACCAGCCTCTCGAAACAGTTGTCCCTTCAGTTATCGAAAATGATCGATTATTTGTTTCAGCTCGTAATGTGGTGGAAGCTTTAGGTGGAAGGATTACCTGGTTTCCCGCTTTAAAGTTGATGACTATAAATATTAATGGTCACACAAGCCGTTTAGTAATCGATGACCCCTCTTTGGAGATAGATGAAAAGGTAATTTCTCTGGAAATGCCAGCAAGAATTCTCGAGAATCGGGTAATGATTCCCTTAGAAGTAATTAAAATTATTGCCGAAGTGGATATTAAATGGGAGAATAAGATCAAGACTTTATCTATTAATACTATAAGGCCTTATCTGTTAGAAGTTAGAAGTTATTCGCATCCCGATAAAACCAGAGTAGTAATAGATTTATCTGAAAAGACAGAATTTAGAGCAGATAAATTAATTAATCCGGATAGAATTTTTATCGATATTATGGGTTCTATTGCAAAATTAGAGGATACCTCCAAGCAGATAAAGATAGATGATGGGGTGATAAAAACAGTAAGGACTGCTCAATTTAACCAGGAAATTACCAGAGTTGTATTTGACCTTTATCAGGAAGCTAGATATGAGCTTTTCAGCCTTATTGAACCCGATAGGGTAGTAATTGATATATTTAAATCCGGAAAAGAGGCAGCTGTTTCTGAAACTCTTCCCGCCAAACCCGAAGAAAAACCTGCTCCCGGACCTGAGATAACCGGTAAGAGAGTAGTAATTATTGACCCCGGACATGGGGGAAAGGATCCCGGAGCGATCGGACCTACCGGCTTGAAAGAAAAAGAAGTTACTCTGGGAATTGCTCTTTATTTAGAGAAATTATTAAAAGGGGCCGGTATTCCCACTTATTTAACCAGAAGTAAAGATGAATTTGTTTATTTGGGAGATAGAACAAATTTCGCTAACCAGAAAAATGGTTTTATATTTATAAGTTTACATGCTAATTCAGTTTTAAATCATCGTCCCAGTGCTGAAGGAATAGAGACCTTCGTATTAAGTTCCAAATATATCGGTGCTTCTGCCAGAGATGTAGCAGATAGAGAAAATATAGCCAGCAGGGCTCACCCGGAGTTAGATACTGATTTAGCCTTAATTATCGCTGACCTGGAAGAAAGCGCTAACATTAACTATAGTCTCGATTTTGCAGAAATTGTACAGAAAAAATTAGTAAATTATCTAAAATTAAAAGATAGGGGAGTAAAACAAGCTCCATTTGTAGTACTAAAGGGAGCAAATATGTTAGCTGTTATTGTAGAGGTTGCTTTTATTTCTAATCCTAAAGAGGAAAAATTATTAAAAACTAATAAATTTAGAGAAAATACCGCTCAAGCCTTGTTTGAAGCAATAAAATATTATATAGAAAATACCCCCGATAATGGTGTATAGGATTAATTATTATGGCTAAAAACAGAAAGTTAAAGAAGAAAAAAAATAATCTAAAAATCATCTTTACATTGTTAGTATTTGTGCTAATTATAATTTTTAGCTATATCATTTTTAATAAATTTATTGTTCCTGCCTGGGAAGGATATAAGGAAAAGCCTGTTATTACCAAGGAAGTCCCTTATAAAGAAGAAGAGAGAAAAGAAGTTCAACCCGTACCGACAGAAGAGATGGTCGAAGTTAACCTTTACTTTTCTGATTCTCAAGCGATGTACTTAGTCCCTGAAAAAAGAAAAATGCCACAAACCCCTTCTTTAGCCAGACAGGCAGTTGTTGAGCTGATAAAAGGTCCGGAAAATTCCGATCTTTACCCTACAATTCCCGAAGGAACTCAAATCAATGAAGTATATATTGCTGATGATATTGTCTATGTAGACCTATCTGAGGAAATATTTAAAAATCATCCCGGAGGAAGCAGTGGTGAATTAATGACCGTCTATTCTGTAGTTAATACCCTAACTGAAATTCCTCCGATTAGAGGTGTTCAAATATTAGTGGAGGGGAACGAGACGAAGAGTTTAGCCGGACATATAGATATAAGTATGCCTTTACTTAGAGACGAAAATTGGATTAAACCAAAAAACTAAAATGGATAAGATAGAAAAATAAGGAGTAACAAAGATTAACATTGCTGATTTATTTTTAATTTTTAGAAATAAGATTATTGTAATTGCACTTATAACTTGGACCTTAAATCAGAGTTTAAAGCTAATAATATTTTATATTACCGAAAAAAAATGGGATATCAGGAGATTTGTTGGGGCAGGAGGGATGCCCAGTACTCATTCCGCACTTTCTATATGCGTGGCTACTACCATTGGCTTAAAAGAAGGTTGGGAATCTCCTCTGTTTGCTTTAGCTATAGTAATAGCTTTTATTATTATGGCCGATGCAGCTGGCGTAAGGCGAGAGACGGGAGAACAAGCCAAAGTATTAAATAAAATTATTTTAGAATTTTTTAAAGAAATAAAGTTAAAAGATAAGCGTTTAAAAGAATTGGTTGGACACACTCCTTTTGAAGTTATAGTAGGAGCCTTTATAGGAATTGTAATGGCTTGGATATTATGTACGATAATTTAGTTTTAACTTGATTGTATAGGGATTTCCTTTTTCCGTAATCTCTGTTCAGTAAATAATTATTTAGCAAGGTAAACAAAAGGCAGTAAAACAGAGAGGGCACAATTCATTGTGCCCCTACATAAGAAAAGTGGAGGCACGGTGTGCCGTGTCTTCTTGTACTAACGACTATTCACTATTCACTAACGACTAATTTAATAGATAGAATTTCAGCCCGAGAGGTGAATTTATAGATTTGAAAAAAGCAAAGAAAGAGCGCTTGGATATATTACTGGTTGAAAAAGGATTTTTTACCACCAGAGAAAAAGCTAAAAGTGCGATAATGGCCGGAGAAGTTTTAGTTGATGGAGAAAAATTCAATAAAGCAGGACGAATGATCAAATCTGATAGTAATATTTCAGTAATAAAGAAAGAAACTGTTTATGTAAGCAGGGGTGGCGAAAAATTAGAAAAAGCTATAAAAGAGTTTAACATTTTGGTCAAAGGAAAGAGAGTAATAGATGTTGGTGCATCTACAGGGGGTTTTACTGATTGTCTTTTAAAATCCGGAGCTGAGAAAGTTTATTGTGTAGATGTAGGCTACGGACAGTTAGCCTGGAAACTGCAAAAAGATAGCCGAGTTGTAGTTATAGACAGAACCAACATAAGATATCTTACTGCTGATAAATTTGATGACCTTTTTGAATTAGCTACCATAGATGTCTCCTTTATTTCATTAGATAAAGTCCTGCCAGCGGTGTATAATTTAATTAAGGGAAAAGGAGAAGTGGTGGCTTTAATCAAACCACAGTTCGAAGCGGGACGGGAGTTCATTCAAAAGGGCGGATTAGTAAAGAAGGCAGAAGTTCATCAGATGGTAATTGAGAGAGTTGGCGATAAAGCGCAAGAAATAGGTTTTAGTATTCAAGGTTTAACTTTTTCTCCCTTAAAAAAAACTTCCGGCAATATAGAATATCTCATTTATTTAGTAAAAAATTTTGGAAAAGATAAGATAAATAATTTTCCTCAAATTGTTGAAGAAGTGGTAAAACAAGCTCACCAGAAACTTTCTCCCAAAAAATAATATTTGGAGTGAAGTTTTTGAATATAAATGAAAATGCTGTTTTAATCTTTGTTTTATTTATTAGCGGAGGGATAATCTGCCTGTTTCTATTTATCAAGATAAGCAATTGGTTAAGGGCTAAGAGATTAAGGAAGAGATTTTCTAAAAGCAGACAGGCGGAAAAAGAAGCAGAGAAAATATTGAGGAAAAACGGTTATACGATTATAGATGCCCAAAAAAGCAAACCACTCCTTATAACTATCGGCGATAAGATTCATCGCTACTTAGTGCGGATAGATTATTTAGCAAGGAAGAGAGGGAAAGTCTTTGTAGTAGAAGTCAAAAGCGGAGAAAAGATTCCCTATATTACTAATCGAGAAACCCGAAGACAGATGTTAGAATATTATCTTGCTTACCAACCGTGCGGTATTCTCTTGTTAAATATGAAAAATAAGAGCATTTCTGAAGTTAAGTTTCAATTCGAAAGCACTATACGGCCAAAAGTAATAAAGATAATATATTTTTTAGCAGGAGCAATTTTTAGTTTGGTCTTATATTATTTGCTTCAAGGAGGATGGAGATGAAATTAGACAGCGTTGGTTTAATAGTGAATTATAAAAAAGAAAAGACTCGGGAAACAGCCTGCAGGATAATTGATTGGCTAAATTCTAAAAAACTAAAAGTGTATATAGAAGGAAATATGGGCAAAGAAATAGGGGAAGAAGAATTAAACTGTACTACTGAAAAATTTCTTAAAGAAGTTGATCTAATAATCTCTTTGGGAGGAGATGGAACCCTCCTTAGAGCAGCCAGATTGGCAGCTACTGAAGATATACCGGTTTTGGGAGTGAATTTAGGAGGACTGGGCTTTTTGACTCAAATTGGCATCAATGACCTGGGAAAGTCTTTAGAGAAACTGTATCAGGGGAGATATTTTATTGATGAGAGAATGATGTTAAGTTGTACAGTGAAAAGAAAAGAAGAAGAGATTAAAAAATTCACTGCTTTAAATGATGTAGTTATAGGCAAAGGGGCTTTTGCCCGAATTATCTGTTTAGCTACCTATGTTAATAATGATTATGTTATTACTTATTCAGCAGATGGATTGGTTGTCTCTACTTCTACAGGTTCTACTGCTTATTCTCTTTCTGCCGGCGGCCCTATTGTCAATCCTAATATAAATTCCATAATACTTACCCCTATCTGCCCTCATACTTTATCTGCCCGGCCTTTAATTATTGGTGAAAATGACCAGGTAAAAATAAAATTGGAATCAAGCGAAGAAAAAGTAATGGTAACTATAGATGGACAGGAGGGCTTTGTTTTAAAACCAAAGGATGAAGTGATAATAAAAAAATCAGACCATAAAGCCCATTTAATTACTTTTAAAGAAAAGAGTTTTTATGCTATTTTACGGGAAAAATTAAGATGGAGTGGACAGATAAATAAGTAATTAATTAGCGTATAGCATTAAGAATAGTAATAAGTAATAAGTAATAAGTGAAGATAGAATAATAGCGGATAGCAAAACTAGCGTGAGGAGTACAGGTTACTTATTACACGTTACACATTACATCACTTGCTGGTTACCTGGTGTAAAGAAAGAAAATGTAAAAAGTGGCATATGTTATGTAATATATATTTTGATAATTACATTGTTAATGGTTAATGAATTAATCTTACAACCAATTAACCAACTAACTAGCTAACTA
>Ga0315541_1001760_pt1 | contig 19309 bp, 18 predicted proteins | sample SalMarSW160190MG_FD_203095 | JGI IMG/M metagenome (GOLD analysis project Ga0315541, IMG submission 203095) | Salt marsh sediment microbial communities from the Plum Island Ecosystem LTER, Massachusetts, United States - Salt Marsh Sediment SW1601-190 ...
ATGCGGGGGATTTAATAATGAATCGCAGCGGATACTAAAGAATCTTCCATTTCTTAATCTGTTGTATGGTGTCGTAGTCGGTCGTGTCCAAGTGAAGGGGGGTGATGGAGACGTATCCTGCTTTTACAGCAGAAAAATCAGAGCCTTTTTCCTTTACCCAGGTAGGCGATTGCCCTCCAATCCAGAAGTACTTCTTGCTACGAGGATCGATCTTCTGGATCACCACCTCGTTATACAACCTCTTGCCCAGATGAGTGATTTTGTACCTCTTCATGGTCTCTCTTCTGTCCGGAATATTCACGTTCAGATAGGTATACTTGGGAAGGCCATTTTTGGATACGAACGAGGCTAGTTTTCTCACGAACCGGGCAGCGGAATTAAAATGCTCAGGATTCCATTTTGCGATCGAAACCGCTATAGAGGGGATATTCAATATGGTTCCTTCCATAGCGGCCGCCACCGTTCCCGAGTAAGAAACGTCATCTCCTAGATTGGGTCCATGATTGATGCCGGAAATCACTATGTCTGGCCTCTTCCTCATAATACTGTAAATTGCCAGCATCACGGCGTCCGTCGGGGTGCCGTCTATGCTGAAGGATTTGTCCGCAATTCTGTTTACGCGGAGAGGATAGCGCAGGGTCAGGGAATGGCTGGAGGCGCTCTGTTCCCTATCCGGTGCAACCACCCAGACCTGGGCGATTCTGGAAATTTCCCTTTTCAGAGTCAAAAGACCCTTGGCGTTGATACCGTCGTCGTTGGTAAGCAGAGCCAGCAATTCTTTTCCTCCCTATCCTGGAGTCGCCCAGCTTGCTGGGTGTCGAGTTGTTTAAGACGCGACACGAGTGTCGCTACTCCTATGTCACTACGCCTCTTTCACTCTCCCTCGGTTTTCTACCACCACAGAGTTCTCCACATCAATTTGATAAACCTTCCCGTGTCCACAAAGGGATTGATGAAGCTTTTCCCTCCTCGATAGATGGTCTTTATGGGAACTGAGTCTATTTTAAATCCACTTCTTCCTGCTTTCACCAAAATCTCCGATTCCAGATCGTATTTCTTGCCCTTCAACTTAATCCGTTCCAGGACTCGAGTTGAAATGAACCGGTAGCCGGATTGACTATCCCTGATGGTTTGGCCGGACAGGATCGAGAGGATAGCAGAGGTTAAGTTGTTGGTCAACCATCTGGGTAAAGGCACCTTCTTCAAACTGATATCCCTGGTTCCAATTATGATGCCACTAGAATCCTTGTTGGCTTTTTGAAGGAGATCCCTGATGGAGGAGGGATCGTGCTGCAGGTCCGCATCTATGGTGACGACTGCCTCATAATTCCTCTCGAGTGCGTATCTGAATCCGGTCTTCAAGGCTTCTCCCTTGCCTTCATTTATCCTATGCTTTAAAGCCACTGCCCCGCTTGCTTTGGCGGTGACAGAAGTCTGGTCTTCGGAGCCGTCGTCGACCACGACAATATCATTTTTATCCGCGAATTCCGAAGTTTTCTCTATTAGCTCGGAGATGGTTGAACCGGCATTGTAGGCGGGAATAAGCACCAAAAAAGCTTTAGGCATGAACTCTTGCTTGAAAAAATCGGGGCGAGCCGATTTGAACGGCCGACCACTTGCACCCCAAGCAAGTGCGCTAACCAGGCTGCGCTACGCCCCGATAGGCTTTGAGTAACCCGTAGTTTCTAAATCAAGACAAAGTCTTCAAAAGCTCGGTAAGCTCCTTTCTGATCTCCATCAAAAGATTCTTGAGCCGCATCTTCTCGGTAACCAACTTGGCCTCGTCATCCTCGTGCCGCAGGCTCCTAAGCCTGGATCTTGCCCCCTCAATGGTGTAACCCTCGTCATATAGAAGATGCTTGATCTGGTTGATTAAGTCGATGTCTTTCTGCTGATAGGAACGATTCCCGGCCCTATTCTTCTTGGGTTTAAGAAAAGAGAATTCCTTCTCCCAGAACCTTAAGACATAAGGTTTGAGCCCGTTCATCTCCGCAACCTCGCTTATAGAATAGTACATCTTTTCAGCGAGTTTCGGGGCTGGATTTTTGGGTCCCATTTTGTATCCGCTGATTAAGCCCGCGTTTTCATAGACTAAAATACAAATTCTGCTGTGTATGTCAACCCCAAATCTCGGATTTCGGATCTCTTGTCATGAGTTGGGCTATTGCCCGGTGGGGTTCCTTATCCTCGAACAGAACCTTATAAACCTGTTCTGTAATTGGCATCTCCACTTCATGTCTTAGGGAAAGCTTGTAAGCTGATTCTGTGGTCTTGACTCCCTCTGCCACCATGACCATTCCTTTCAGAACCTTATCCAGAGTTTCTCCTTTCCCGATCTGTTCTCCCACGTACCGGTTTCTTGAGTATTTGCTGATGCAAGTGGTTACTAAATCGCCCAGCCCTGAGAGCCCGGCAAAGGTTTCCCTTTTCGCTCCCATTTTCTCACCGAGTCTAATTATCTCAGCCAGTCCTCTGGCAATCAAAGCTCCCCTGCTGTTGTCTCCCAATCCCATTCCGTCGCAAATCCCTGCGGCGATGGCGATTACGTTCTTCAAAGACCCTCCCAGCTCTACCCCGATGATGTCGCTATTGGTATAGACCCTGAAGTAGGGGTTCATGAAAGTTTCTTGAACCTTTTTGGCGATTTCCTCCCGAAAGCCCGCTACCACCACGGTCGTAGGAATTTTCGCTGCAACCTCTTCTGCATGACTTGGTCCGGACAAAGTGGCAATTCTCTTATGCAGTTTCAATGGCAATTCCTGTTTCAAAATCTCAGACATGCGGCAAAGAGTTTCGTTTTCAATGCCTTTGGCCAGGTTGACTATTACCGAGTCCGCCAAATTCAACTCCGCCAATTTCCTGGCAACCCCCCTTACAGTATGGGAAGGCAAGGCTAAGACCAAGAGTTCAGCTTCTGAAGCAACAGTGGTCAGGTCATCGGTGATTCCTATCTCTTGGGGGATCACAATGCCCGGTAATTTCCGTTTATGCTCCCTCTGCTGGAGGAGCTTGGTCAGTTCCATGCGGTCAAATTCCCACAAAATCACTTGATGCCCGTTGGAACAAAGAAGTACGGAGGTAGCTATGCCCCAACTTCCCGCACCTAAGACTGTTATTCTTGCCATGAATTGGTTTTTATCTAATCATCCGAACACAGGGGTCCAGTGATGTGTCCATTCCAGAATTCGTGTCCGTTTCTTATCTCATCCGCATCGCCTTCTGGCCGAATTTATTTTCCGTTCCATTCAATAGTCTTTTGATATTTGTTCTATGATTGTAAAAGATAAAAACCGTTAGAAAAAACATCATGCCGGTCAACTCTGTGGGCACGCTCCTGCTAAGATAATATCTTTCGAACAGCAAGGCAAGAAGTATAAAACTGGCAGCTGCAAGTGAGGCAAGAGAGACATATCTGGTAATGGCCACTATTGCTATGAATACGGCTAATGCCAGTGCGGTCTCTGCAGGGATCAGGGACAAAAGGGCACCCAGTCCGGTGCCGATTCCTTTGCCACCTTTGAATCCTGCAAACACGGGAAACACGTGACCCAGAATGACCGAAATCGCTGCCAGTATCTTCAGGCTCACCAAATTCAACCCCACGGGACCAAGAGATATCTGGGTTAAGAGAAGCACAGCTGCCATTCCCTTTCCGACATCCACAAGCAAGACGATGGCGGCAGGCAAAGGTCCCAGGACCCGGTAGACGTTGGTGAATCCGGCGTTTTTTGAGCCATACTCTCTTATGTCTATTCCCTTGAATGCCTTGCTGATGATTACGGCCGATGGAATCGAACCTAAAAGGTAGCTGAGAATTACGCTCGCTAAAATCGTTAGCATGGTTAGATAGCCTCACCAAAAGTGGAGTGTCTGTTTGGAGTGTTTGCCTTTAGGCAAACCCAGGTTGGGCTAAAGCCAAACACTTCCTTGAGATCAGAATCCATCGTTTTTATCTGTGAAGTCGATGATTGGATATTGGGCAAAAATGCTTCCCATATACTCCTCACCGAATTTTCTCAAATAGTAATTATAACTCGAGAATTCGTAATCCTCGCATTTCTTCCCATAACCGTGTTTCACTGGATTATGATGTATATAGTTGAATCTTTTGTAAAATGTCTGTTCATTCCTTATGCAATTATCCCAGTAATTCCACCAGACTTGTCTTCCCCTTTTACTCTCAGAAAAATTGAGGTCGAAAGAACTACCACCATGCACAAAACCGACAAACTCTCCCAGATTTTCTTCTTCTTTGAACTGAAAAAGAAAATGATAGTGATTGGACAAAATCACCCAGGCAAAAATTCTAACCTTATACCGGATTGCACCAGATTTCAATTTGCTTTTTATGATTTCCTTTTTAGCCGGGGTATTAAAGAAATTTTCCTTGTTTAATGTGGATGCCGTTACGAAATATATTTTGTCATCCAAATACAAATGGAATGGTTTATGACGTTTGAATCTTGTATCCTTCAGCATATTCGAATTTTTATTCATCTTCTGTGTTATTTGGAGTGTCTGTCTTCAGGCGGACCTTTGGTTCGGCTAAAGCCGAACACTCCAAAGGCACTATTTTTCCATCCTCCTTCGGAAAACGTATATGAAAAGACCAATCATAAAAGCGCCTAAAAGAAATTCTATCCCAGCAACAAGATTAGCAAAATCGCCAATCACCTTATATTGCTGAAATCTCCACAAAGAGAAAAAGCCTTTGATGCTAAAGACCAATGAGGTCCAAAAATCTCTCGAGCTTGCACTCTCATTTGCATTGTGAAGCCCCAAGAACATGTAGCCAAGCGCAAATAGAAAGATCAAAACGATGGAACTCAACCCGACATTCCTTAACTTCTCTCCATATCCGCATGATAATTCAAAAACCCATAAGAAAATCCAGTTGAAGAAATCCCAGGAAAGCGGTTTGAATGCTTTTCTTTTGCACTCCTGTTCTCTAAAATGGAACGTCCCGGCTTTGGCAAAATCTCGCTTATTATGAAACTGAACTCTTAGCTGCCTGTATGTCTCACCCACTCTGGTATAGTTCTCGTTTCTACGTTTTCTCCTAAAATACCTTTCCTCTTCTGAGTTGATTTTTCTTAATGTATCTTCTAATAATACTTCATCTCTCAACTTATCCTTCCAATCCCATATCATTAAGCTAAAATCAATATTTTTCAGATCGACCCCCTTCAAAATACAGTTTCGTAAATCCACCTTTGAAAAAACGGTCTTGGCTTGGAAGATACACTTACTAAACTGCATTTTCCCTTTGAACGTACAATCATCAAACAGAACTCTCTTACCAACAAATTTAACCCCTGTAAAGTCAATATTATCCGCTAAAAATTTCGCTTGAGAAAAGTCTGTATTCCTGCCCAGAAATTCTGCTTGTGAAAACCGCAGATTCTTTCCCTAAAATCGAACATCATCAAAGTTTACCGTTTCTCCAGAAAAATCTGATCCGCTAAAGACTATGTTCTCTCCTGAAAAGGTCACATCTTCGAACTTCGAGGTTCACCCTGAAAATTGCGCTAGGCCAAATTCCGTATTCTTTCCCAAGAACTCCACACCAGAAAAAGAAGTCCGCTCTGCTCGGAATTTAGTTTTCCAAAATGAAGAATTACTTCCCCAAAAGCGTACTCCGGCGAACCTGGTAATTTCTCCACGAAATTCCGCATCTTCAAAATGGACATCCTTATGGACATCTTTTTCGAATTTAACCTCTACAAAACGAAATGTATTTCCAGGGAAGCAGAAGCCTTCGAAATGATATGCATCAGATTCTTGATCTTCCAATATCTTTTTTATCCCTTCATTGAATTTCTCAATATTCTTATCTTCTCTTTTCTCGTGAAAGATACAGAAGCCCTCTTTTGAGTCTTCCAAGGCTTCGTAAGGACATTCCCAGCTTGTCTGTTCACATTTGTATTTACATTTATTCTTAACCTCGCTCATCTTATCTCCGTCTTTCATAAAGCTAAAGCTCTATATTCCAATGCCTCTGGGGTGTTTGCCTTTAGGCAAACCCAGGTTCGGCTGAAGCCGAACACTCCCAAGTCTTTCGATCCGGCTGTTATGATCATTCCAACTTTGCATACAATATCCACTCTGGTTCTTTGGCACCACGGTCGAAATAAATTTCGAAGACTTGATCCTCGTCGGTCAATATCCGGTAATAATTCCGGTGTCGTCTCTGCCACCATGTCCTTGTTTTGGCCCCGGATTTTGGAAAGCTGTAATCGGGCCAAAAGGCAATGATCTCTTTTATTTTGTGCTCCCTATCCTTCTATACAAACGAAACCGGATTTTTCGTTTTCTCGTCCCGAACCACGTCGATTTTTTTAGAATAGAACTCCGGCATACAGCTGAACTCAAACAGTAAACTTGTGTCACGGAGCCGTGAAGGCTCCGCTACGCGACTTGCTTGATCTCGTAACCTCTATCTCTCAACGGGAATAGAACCGGATTTTTCGCTTTCTCATCCCGGCCCACTTCGATTTTTTCCAGGATAAAATTCAGGCATTCGCTATCCCGCTTAATTTCCCCCTCTCCCTCCAAGGAAGAGGGAATGATCTGAGTTCATTCTCGTCTTTTTGTCTTTATTCTGATGGGGGTTCCCATAAATCCAAAATGGTCTCTGATTCTATTTCCCAGGTATCTCAGATAGGACTTTTGCAGGAGTTCGGGGTAATTGCAGAAGAAGACAAAGGTTGGTGGCTCGACGTCAGTCTGAGTGCAGTAGTATATCTTAATGTATTTGCCTTTGACCGCAGCAGGTGGTTTTCTCTTTATCTCCTTTCCCAACTCCTCGTTCAGCTTCCCTGTGTCTATCCTCTTCTTTCTTTCCCGGTACACCTGGGTAATCAAGTTCAAAGTTGTTCTGACTCTCTGTCTGGTCTTGGCTGAGACAAATATCAAAGGAACATAATCGACGAAGGGAAGCTCTTGTCTTAATCCTTTGGTATAATGGTCGGCGGTTGCCCCGTTTTTTTCTACAAGGTCCCATTTGTTTAGTCCAATCACCATTCCCTTCTTTAGATCATCAACCTCGCTCATTATCTTGATGTCCTGGTTTATCAGCCCGGCCTGTGCTTCGATCAGGATCAAAGCCACGTCGCATCGCTGAATCGCCCTTAAAGTTCTAAGCGAGGTATAGTATTCTATTCCATTCTTGATCTTTGCCTTACGCCTCAGCCCAGCGGTGTCTATTAATGTAAAGGCTTGATCATCAATCTCAATATCCGTGTCGATGGAATCACGAGTGGTTCCCGGGGACTCAGCCACGATGAGCTTATCCCGACCTAAGAGGGCGTTGACGAAGGAGGACTTTCCCACATTCGGTCTTCCGACGACCGCCACCTTGATGCCTTTCTCCTTTCCCTCTCTCACGGGTTCTTCGGGCAAAGCGTGGGCAACAAGATCGAGCAAGTCCCCGATGTTTCTTCCATTCAAGGAGGAAATGGCGGCTGGCTCTCCAAGTCCCAATTTGTTCAAAAGAGAAGCATCGGCCTCGTCTTTTTGGCTGTCCACTTTGTTAGCCACCAGCAGAACCTTCTTTTCCATTTTCCTTAACCGGTCAGCAATCTCCAAATCAATATTCTGTGCCCCCACCTTAGCATCTACCAGGAAGAGAACCATATCCGCCTCGGATATGGCAATCTCTGCCTGAGCTTTGACCAATGTCTCCATCTCCGTTCTGCTGTCCGGAACGAAACCTCCGGTATCCACCAAGTAGAACTCCTTTCTGTTCCAGGTGGTGGAGGCGTAATTTCGGTCGCGGGTGACTCCGGGTTCATCATCCACCACCGCCATCCTTCTTTTCAGAAGCCGGTTGAATAGCGTGGACTTACCCACATTCGGTCTTCCGATTATGGCAACGATTGGTAAAGACATGGTCAGCTGTCAACGGATTAAACGGATGGAACGGATTTCAAGACTTTTTTGACTTCCCCGCCTCCGGCGGGATTCTCAACATCCCAAGATGGCATTCTGTTATAGATGACCTTTCCATCTATTCTTAGCCCAAAGGTGATGCCACTTTTTTCCAGAGTTTTTCTGTCATCAGTATTTACGAAACTTGATTCGAGGTTTCCGGATTTACCGAACTCCTCCTCGGTCAACGTTTTCACCCACCAGGAATAGGGACATTGTCCCCTCCAGAATAGTCCGGCTGTTACCCTTCCGGGTTTCGAGGTGGATTTCCGTTGGGGCAAAATGAATTTGGGTAGTTTGGCAGTCCCGAAATTCTTAAGCATAAGGATCGAATTTCCGTCTCTTTGAACCTGCCTGAATCCGACCTTCTGAAAAAACCAACTGGGCATGTAGTCGAAGAATCCCCACCAGGACTCCTTTTCATAAGCGATCACCGCCGCGCCTGAGAAGTTTCGAAGGTGCGCTCTTTTAAGGAGGGTTTCCATCAGACTTGTAGCGATGCCCTTTTTCCAAAAGGGAGGTATTACCCAGATACAGTCGATGAAAGCCAGATTCTTTCCGCGCGCAGGGAAATTGGTCTCTTCAATCGGCAGATATTCGATCAGTCCAGCAACGATCTTTCCTTTCAGGGACAAATCTTTAGTCCTGACCTGGCCAACGCCCGGATAATCCATCTTTTCTTCTTTCCCTTCATCTTCCAAAGCCACTAATATGCAAAGTCCTTTTGCCATCATCTTCTTCAAAAACTCCTTCCTCAGACTCATCCCCTGCTTCAAAGTCTTTCTAAATCCGGGATCCGCGCCGGGAATAGTGGCGAAGTCAAACTCATCTTTTCTTAGCTCTCTGATTTGCATTCTTTTTGGTCTGCCTAAAGGCAGACACTCCAGATTCTTGAGTGAATATTTTGGTTAGAGTTTCCACCAGATCGTATGATCCGATTCTCACCTTTCGCCCAAGTTGGTTTTCCATATCTCGTGGAGTCATATTATCCAGAAGAAGACCATCTTGATTTATGCAATTCGGCGGAAGAAGAATTAAATCTCCCATTTTCCTCTGTTTTCCTAAAGCCTCGATCATATCCACGCCAGTCAAAAGACCTGTAACGGTAACGCTTGATCCGAAGAAATCATTTTTTGCGGCTACAACTTCGATGTTCAGTCCTGGTATTGTGTTCAGCCTGTCCCTCACAATCTCCCTGATCAGGCTGAAGGCTGATACTCCAGTAATCAGTGTTATGCCTAACTTTCTGCTTAAGCTTTGAGGTAATAGTCTCTGTCTTGCTTGAAATTGGTCCAAGAATTTCCGCATCATCCCCACGCCGTTTTCTATCTGCTCAAAATCATCATAATATTTCTTCTTCGGAATGTCAAGCTCACCCTTTATGAAGAACTCATCCGAAGCGTAGACGAAACCAGCCTTGAACTTTTTCCTGAATGTTTTTTGCCATCGTTCTACCAGCTTGACAAGGTTTGAAGAATACTTCCTGCCTATTGGTCTTATTCGGGGTAGATTCTGCCTGTGTCGAGTCAGGCCGACCGGCACCAATGCCAAAGATTTCACCTGGGGATAAAAGGCGGTCAACTCTGCAACTGACTTTTCCAGGTACTCTCCGTCGTTTACGCCCGGACACAAGACAATCTGAGTGTGCATTTCTATCCCACCTTTTGCTAATTTTCTGATGATTGGCATCACGTCAGGAATCTTGTGATTTCGCATAAGCTCCTTGCGCAGGTTTTCGTCGGTGGTGTGAACGGAAACGTAAAGGGGGCTCAGTCTTTGTTCAATGATCCGATCGATGTCCGCATCCGAAGTGTTGGTCAGAGTAATGAAGTTGCCATGTAAGAACGATAGCCGATAGTCTTCATCTTTGAAATAAAGGGACCTTCTGATTCCCTTGGGAAGCTGATGAACGAAGCAAAAAATACAATTGTTCTTGCAGTTTTTGTATTTTATCTCGCAAAACTCCAATCCCAAGTCCTGATCAGGTGCCTTTCTCAGTTTTATCTTTTTTGTCTTGCCTTTTTTGTCCTTCAGTTTCAGGGAGAGGGTAGGCTCAGATGAATAGAATCTGTAATCGATAATGTCATTTATGGGATGCGCGTTTATCTCCAGGAGTTCATCTTCCGGCGAAATGAGATGACCAGAGGCAATGCTTCCACTTTGAACGGACTTGATTTTCATGGTGAAGTGTGCGTGATGTAAGTTGCAGCTGTGCTGGCAAGGAAGACTTGATTATCGTCTACCCACAGCACCGAGCCGATACAGGTTGAAAAACATCCTCAAATATTGAACGGTGCAATTTAGCACGGTCAGTGTGGCGAGAACCAGAAATACGTCTTTCACGTAATTGAGGTCAACTAGATAGAAAACGACGGTGAGTGCCCAGACCCAGGAGTTTAGCTTTCCCCAATTGTTGGACACGGGAAATAGATCTTTTCTCTTCACCAATACAATTGCACCAATAAGCGTCAAGAAGTCCTTGAAAAACAGAAGGCATGCCGCCCAGATGGGAAACCCTCGATGGAAGATTATGAATATTACAAAGATTCCCAAGCCCAGCTTGTCGGCTAGGGGATCTAAAAGCTTCCCCAAATCGGTGATCTGGTCAAACTTTCTGGCCAGATAACCATCTAATACGTCGGAGAAGACTGCGAGTGCGATCAGAAGAACCGCGACGTAGAGACCCGACTGGGTATCTTGAGCCAAAAAGTAAAATATGAAAGGCAATAGTAAAATGCGAAGAATGCCCAGGAGATTGGGAACTAACAGAAAATCCTTTTTTCTTATGACCATTGTCTATGCTTAAGGAGCGAAGTTCTTCTCCGTGTTCCTGTGGCGCGCAACAAGTTGCGCTACTCCAGGTCTTTCTTGCCCGTTTAGCCCACTGGTTCAATCATCCCTGTGACCGGTTGTTTGAGGTTTTAATCATCTCCCTGGCTTGCTTCAAGGCCAGCTCTCCTATCCTCTCACCTGAGATCATGCGGGCAATTTCTTCCACCCTCTCCCCTTCCTTCAGTTTTTTTATTTTGGTAACCGTTCTCCCTTTTGAGCTCTCCTTGAATACCTTGAAATGATGGTCTGCCTGAGAGGCAATCTGCTGCAGGTGAGTAATTACGATTACCTGGTGCGAGGAGGCTAATTTCTTCAGACTCTTCCCCACTGCAGACGCTACCTCCCCGCCGATTCCCACATCTATTTCGTCAAAAATCATGGTGAAAACCTGATCTGCTTTGGCCAGGATCGATTTGAGCGCCAACATTATCCTGGATATCTCCCCGCCGGAGGCAATCTTGGCCAAGGGCTTCAACTCCTCCCCCGGATTTGGAGATACGAAGAACTCGACCTGATCCATCCCTTTCTCGTCCACCGAATATCTTTTGCCAGCTATTTCAAGCAGACCGTTTTCATCTTCTGCGGATGTGATTTGAACTTCAAACTTGGTCTTATCCATTCCCAATTCACTCAGGGTGGCCTGAGTCTTTTTGGCCAAATCAGATGCCCTTGCGTTTCTTTCTCGAGAAAGCAAGAGGCATTCCTTTTTGAGAATGCCCGAAAGCCTTTCAATATCTTCTTTTAATTCACTGACGATTTGATCCTTATCTTCGATCCTATTCAATTCTTCTTTTATCTTCTGTGCGTATGCTAGGATTTCATCGATTGAGTTCCCATATTTTTTCTTCAGGGTACCAATCAGGTTCAGCCTCTCCCTTATCGCTTCCAGTTTCTCGGGATCGAACTCGAGGGAGTCCTTGTAGCTTTCTAAGAATCTTGACAGCTCCTGAAGCTGGATCATGGAGGAATCCAGATTTTCTTTCGTCTCCTTCAATCTTGGATCTAATTGGGTCCCCCTCTTTATCTCTTTTGAAGCAAGGGACAGTCTCTCCTGTATTGATCCCTCCCCCCCATAAAGATTTTGATAAACAGATGAGGATAACTGGCACAGCTCCTCTGTGTTCTCCAATATCCTCTTATCCTGAATTAGCCTCTCCTCTTCCGGCAAAGTCAGATTTGCCCTTTCGATTTCCTTTATCTGAAAGTCATAGAGAGTCTTTCTTTCCTGATCCAGTTTCCTGCCTTTCTCCACCTCCCCCAGGCGTTTTTGTTTTTCTTTAAGTGCGTTATAATTCTGAGATACTGAAGCTAAGGAATGGTTCAGATTACCGAAATCGTCTAAGTATTCTATGTGTCTGGTTACGTTGAGAAGCGACTGGTGCTCATGTTGTCCATGCAGATCGGCCAATCTATCTCCGATTAGCTTCAGAGTTCCCAGGGTGATCTGTCTATCGTTGACGAAACCGCGGCTGATCCCTTTGCTCGAGACCTCTCTTCGGATTATCAGGGTGTTGTTGGGGCAGTTTAGTCCCAGTTGGCTCAGAAAGCTCTCAAAAACGGGATTCGGCTTCGGCTCAAAACTTGCCTCCACCATTGCCGTATCAGAGCCGCTCCTGATCATGTCCGAGCTTGCCCTCTCTCCCAGTATCAAATTCAGTGCCCCCAGTATGATTGATTTCCCGGCGCCCGTAGCCCCGGTGAGTACATTCAACCCCGGATAAAACTCCACCTCTAAATCTTCAACCAAAGCGTAATTCCTTATTCGGAGATTTCTTAACATACGAGGGATTGGCTTCTATTTGAGAAGTTGCTGAGTCGGAGAATCATGACCTTCGAGCACGCGGGTAGAAAAGAACCCGTGAACTTCTGAGTCTTTGAACTCTTGAACCTTTCAACCAGATTCATTCCCCCATCTTCGGTCTGGCGCCCCAATGAAGTTTCCTTCTTAAGATATCGTAGAATGATCTCTGTTTGAATTTGATCAAGTTTACCGAATGTGTGGCTTTGCGGACCAAGACCGAACTGCCGGATTTCAAGGCGAAAGCCACCTGTCCGTCGATGGTCAGGACGGCTTCCCGTCCAGCGAGCTCAACCACCACCTTCAATTCTTCGTTTTCAGAGAAGATTATGGGGCGCGAGGCAAGGGTATGAGGGCAGATGGGAGACACGATGATTACGCCTGTCTTCGGATTTATTATCGGGCCCCCCGCTGCCAGACAATAGGCGGTCGAACCCGTTGGCGTGGAAATTATCAAACCATCTGCGGAGTAGGAACATATGAATTCATCGTTGGCGTAAAGATGCATTTGGAACAACCGCGCCACTTCACCTTTATCGATAACCACGTCATTTAAGGCATACTGGTCGGATTTTTTCAAGTTCTCCACCTCAGCCTCCAGCACCATCCTTTTCTCAATCAGAAAGTCCTTCTGCTTCAACCGGTCCAAAGTCTTGTCTAAATCGTTTGAAGTGATCTCCGTCAGAAAACCCAAACCACCCAAGTTTATCCCCAGGATTGGGGTCTGGTGCTCACCCACCGCTCGAGCAGAGGAAAGCATGGTTCCGTCTCCTCCCAGGGAAACAATCATTTCGCAAAGTTCCCAGAGCTTTTCTCTGGGAGATAGTCTCTCTCCGTAATCAACCAAATCGGAAAGCTCCTCGTCCAAGAAGAAATCCACTTCATTCTGTTTTGCCCAGCGGACGATATCCTCCACCACGTGTTTGGTTTGGGGCTTTTTGATGTTGGCGATGATACCGATGCTTTTCATTTTGGATTCGAGACGTCAAATTATCGTGGAGATGTAACTACTGTTTTGTCAGATTTTGACTGCAAAACGCTTCTTACCGTTTCTGCGATCCCATCTTTGTCCAATCCCAGAATACTCAGAAGCTTCGTTCTAGGCCCGTGCTCGATGAACTTGTCGGGAATTCCCATTCTTTTGATGAGCACATGGTTCATAGAATGAGCCTCGGCGAATTCCAGGATGGCTGACCCAAAACCAGCCGGAAGAGCGTTTTCCTCAACGGTAATTATTTTGTCAAATTCCCGTAGAATAGAGAGAAGCATACCCTGGTCCAATGGCCTGGCAAAGCGTGCATTCACCACCTCCGGATTTATACCGTTTGTCCTGAGCTGCTCAGAAGCCTCCACAGCAGGATAGACCATTGAGCCGATCGCCAGGATGGCCAGGTTCTTCCCTTTCTTTAGCCTTTCCCAACTGCCGATCTCTATTTGCTTGAAATCATTTTTGGCACGGTCTGGAATCGAACCCCGCGGATATCTGATGGCCACAGGGCCCTTTTGCCACTTGACTGCCGTGTACAACATATTCTTCAACTCATTCCCGTCTTTCGGAGCCATCACCACCCAGTTGGGAATCTGACGGAGGTAAGAAAGGTCAAAGGTTCCATGATGGGTGGGACCGTCCTCCCCCACCAGGCCGGCTCTGTCTATTGCCAAAATCACGGGCAGATTCTGAAGGGCGATATCATGGACTAACTGATCAAAGGCCCTTTGAAGAAAGGTTGAATAGATTGCAAAGACCGGTTTCAGACCCTGGGATGCCAACCCACAGGCGAACGTGGCCCCATGCTGCTCGGATATCCCTACGTCATAGAATCTCTCCCCGAAGAGCTTGGCGAAATCGACCAAGCCAGTTCCCAGAGTCATGGCAGCGGTGATGGAGACGATTTTGTGATCCCGTTGGGCCAATTTCACCATGGTGCTCCCGAAGACTTCGGTATAGGTCGTTTTCCCGACCTGCCCGTTGGAATTTCCGGTTACCTTGTCAAAAGCCCCAATGCCGTGAAAACGGGGAGCGTCCTCCTCCGCGAACTTATACCCCTTACCCTTCTTGGTCAGCACGTGAAGTAAGACGGGGCCGTTCAAGGTCTTCATATCCTCCAAAGTCCTTATCAGGTCAGCTATATCGTGACCATCCAAAGGTCCGAAATATCGGAAGCCCAACTTTTCAAAAAGAATTCCGGGGACAAGGAACCCTTTGATGCTCTCCTCTACCCTAGCCACCGCCGCTCTGATCTTATCCCTCCTTTTGAACCTCCCCACCATTTCCCAAACTTCCGCTTTCAGCTTATTGTATTTTTCGTCTGTTAACAGATCAGTTAGATATTTAGACATTGCCCCCACGTTCCTGGAGATGGACATCCTGTTGTCATTTAGGATTACAATGAGATTCTTTCTCATGGCACCGGCGTTGTTCAATCCCTCAAAGGATAAGCCGCTGGTCAGGGCTCCGTCGCCCACCACCGCAACGACAGAGAATTTCTCCTTTTTCTGATCTCTGGCACAGGCCATGCCTAAAGCTGCCGAAATGGAGGTGGAGGCGTGACCCACATCATAGATGTCATGCTGGCTTTCGGATTTCTTGGGAAAACCACTTATTCCTTCGTACTTTCTCAAACTCTCGAATCTGTCTTTCCTCCCGGTCAAGAGCTTATGGGCGTAACACTGATGTCCCACATCCCAGATGAGCTTGTCTTTCGGAGAATCGAAGACATAATGAAGCGCCAGAGTGAGTTCGACCACTCCCAAGCTAGGGGCCAAGTGCCCACCGTTCTTCGACACCACCGTTATGATCCTCTCCCTAATTTCCCCAGCCAACTCTTTCAGATTCTCGACGGGAATTCTTTTCAGGTTCTCTGGAGAGTCTATTTGATCCAACCATCCGCTCATTAGATTTCCACCCCAGCCGAGTGTGGCTGCAATTCTCGGTGAGAACTCTTAGTGCGGCTAACCCAGCAGCCATCAATATTTTTGTTCAATTCATTCTATTAATCATATGACCTGTTAATTCTTTCAGTATCTGTCCATCACCACTGAATACTCTTAGTTCAGCTTCAGCCTCTTCTAAGAGTTTTCTCGCTATTCTCTTGGACTCTCCCACGCCCAATACCTTTGGGTAAGTCGCTTTTCCTTTGGATGCATCTGCTTTGGTCTTCTTGCCCAACATTTCGGTCTTCCCGGTGGCATCCAGAATGTCGTCCACGATCTGAAACGCCAGTCCGAATCTTTCCCCATATGACGTCAGAGCTTTCAGTTTTTTCCCGGTTGCCCCAGCCATGATGGCTCCAGCTCTAATTGAGGCCTTCATCAAGGCGCCGGTCTTATGGGCGTGAATGAAATTCACTCGGGAGATAGTGACTTTCTTACCCTCTGCCTGCAAGTCGGCAGCTTGTCCTCCGACCATTCCATAGGTCCCTATTTGGTGAGCTACTTCTGAAACCAGCTTAGGATTTTTGGCTTTGGACAGAAGCTCAAATGCCAGAGCGTGCAAGGCATCACCCGCTAAGACCGCCATTCCATCTCCGAAGACTTTGTGCGATGTGGGCTTTCCTCTTCTTAGGTCATCATCATCCATACAAGGGAGGTCGTCGTGTATCAAAGAGTAGGTATGAATCAACTCCAAAGCACAGGCAACCGGCAGAATGGCATTTCCCTTGCCTCCGGCCAATTCAAAGGTGGCAATGGCCAATATGGGGCGAAGCCTCTTGCCCCCAGCGAAAACGGCGTGTTCTTCACTGACGGAAGATACCCATTAAGAGCTTTCTCGATTATTTTCCTTTTCCTCTTCAAGTAGTTCTCTAACGTCATGTCTCAACCGGATGTTTTGGATTGGTTCTGGGAGCCATCAAGACTCCACTGTGGCTTGAGAATCTCAAGCGATGGCATTATACCAGCCCTATCTGGGGGCGTCTTTTCCTTTTTTCAGTTCCAAAGGCTCAGTCTTATACTTGCCCTCTTGGATCTTGATCAACCTCTGAACTTTGGCTTCGGCTTTGCCCAATTTCTGAGTTAAGAAAGTAGAAAGATTGACACCTTCCTCAAAGACTTTCAAAGACTCCTCCAAAGATAGTTCGCCCTCTTCGAGTTTCTGAACTATCTCTTCCAACCTTTTCATCGCCTTTTCAAAGCTCTTTTCCTTGGCCACTTTCTTCTCCCATCAAATTCTCTCTGCACGACTTCTGTGCCTTGAGGTTGGCATTCCACCGCTTACTGTGCGCGAAGTCGAGCCGTCGCAACACAACTCGATTTACTCTGAATTGACTTGCTCCACTTTGGATTTGACTTTTCCTTTGAAGAATTTTACCTCTAATCTGTCTTCCTTTTCAAGCAAGACAGCGTCCTTGATTATCTCTAGTTTCGGCAGCTTTCGGGCGATGGAGTAACCTCTCTTCAACACGGATAGAGGAGACATAGCCTTGAGTTTTTCGTCGTTTAAAGATAAACTGTTTTTCTGAAATTCAAAGTAGTTTTTTATTTTTTCCAGAAGGAATCGAGTGAGATCGTCTACTCTCTGCGATACCTGGCTGACAAGATCCGAGGGTCTTTTCAAACCATAGCTTTGTTGGGCAGCTCTTAATCGTTGCTTTGAATATTCGATCAAGGAGCTTTGATAGTAGGTCAGCTTCTCGGTACCCGATCTCAATTCCTTCAAGAGTTCCTGCTTGTCTCTTACCACCATTTGCGCGGCCGCAGAGGGAGTGGGGGCTCTTAAGTCTGCAACAAAATCGGAGATGGTGAAATCTATCTGGTGTCCCACCGCTGAGATTACGGGAATCTTAGAATCATAGATGGCTCTGGCAACTATCTCCTCGTTGAACGCCCACAAGTCCTCCAACGATCCTCCGCCCCTTCCCACTATCAACACGTCGATATTGGCGAATTGATTGAACTCTGCGATAGCCCGCGCGATTTCCTCTGAGGCGGCCTCGCCTTGAACTCTAACCGAATTCACTATAATTCGTACGCAGGGAAAACGGCCTTGAATGATCTCTAGCATATCTTTTATGGCGGCTCCGGTAGGCGAGGTCACCAGTCCGATACTCTCCGGGAATTCTGGAATCGGCTTCTTGTGCTCTTCGTCGAAGAGTCCTTCTTTCCAAAGCTTCTCTTTCAGCCGCTGGAATTGGATTTCCAATTTGCCTATTCCAGCCGGGATGAGCTTTGTCACATCCAACTGGTACTGTCCGTTTCTTTCGTAAACTGAAATGCTTCCTAAGGCGATCACCTGTATTCCGTCCTCGGGTTCGAACCGAAGCCAGTCTCCTCGGAATCTCCACAGGGTACACTTTATCTGGGCATTCTCGTCTTTCAGGGAGAAATAGCGATGTCCTGATGAATGTAGGGTATAATTAGAGATTTCTCCTTCCACCCAGACAGTGGTAAAACTTTCCTCTAATATGCCCTTGATCTCCCGGGTAATCTCAGTGACGCTATAGATCTTTTCCGGTCTTACGGATTCGAATTCGGACATTCTGGGCTCCTGTCACACAATTACGGACGTCGCCTCCGGCGCCATCTTCCGTGAAGCACTTGTGTTGTGGGGTAGGGTACCCCGCAACAACGGTTAAGAGCGTAGATCTTTTCGTGTCCTACGGATTCACATTCGGATATTTCGGCATATGCCTTGTACGGGCAAGCCTTCTCTGCCAGAGCCGCCCGCGTGGCGGACGGGCAGGAATGGACCTTCGGCGGAAGATTCACGCATTTCACTTCAGAAATCCAACGACTGCAGAATGCCACTGGTGGAACTGAAGTTCCACCAGTGCACTCTCTTCCAAAATATATGATTGCTGAAACTGTTTGTCAAACAATATGTTGAGGGCGGCATAGGTTATGAGTGCTTGGGGGAATTGGGAGTTGATTCTTGCAGGGATTCCCGGCCAACAGAGAAACTCCGCTTTACGCGAGGATAATGGAACCACGAGACATTCTTACAACTAGTGACGCTTCCGTGGAGAATAGGAGAAGTGGGTTCCTGCAAACGGGAGGTATTTTCTTTGTATTCTAAGATTTTCTATCTATTGTCGAGCATAGAACTATATGCGGATGCTACGGGTGACCACGAAACTAGAGATAAACTCCCGGAGAGTCCTCTCGATCTCCTCTGAGTCCTGATACCTCTCCTCCGGATTCTTGGCCATAGCTCTTGAGATTATTCGATCAAAGACCACGGGGGTTTTTTCATCAAGGGCGGAAGGTGAAGTAGGAGTGTTGTTCAATATGTTATACATGAGAGAGCTGATACTTTCTCCCTTGAATGGTTTGTCTCCGGTCAGAAATTCATAAATTACCACTCCTAATGAGAAAATATCTGAACGTTTATCTGCCGGTCTTCCTTCCAGTTGCTCCGGAGAGATGTAATGAGGCGTTCCTAAGGCCACGTTACTTTTCGTCATGGAGGACGTCGCCAGCCTGGCAATCCCGAAGTCCATTACCTTCACTGCGAAATCCTCCAAGAGCATGATGTTGGCCGGTTTGATGTCCCGGTGCACGATTCCCTTTTGATGTGCGTAATTTAAAGCCGCACAAACCTGCATGATGATTTTGGCTACGATTCTGTAATTCAGCTCCTTCTTTTTCTTGATGAAGCTCTCCAAAGTGTAACCGGAAAGATACTCCATGGCGATATATTGCAGCCCCTCCTCTTCGCCTACATCATAGATGGTGACTATATTGGGATGAGACAATTTTCCAGCCGCTTTTGCCTCGCGGACCAATCTCTCTTTCAGTTCAGAAACTTCATCA
>Ga0315541_1001768_pt1 | contig 19262 bp, 24 predicted proteins | sample SalMarSW160190MG_FD_203095 | JGI IMG/M metagenome (GOLD analysis project Ga0315541, IMG submission 203095) | Salt marsh sediment microbial communities from the Plum Island Ecosystem LTER, Massachusetts, United States - Salt Marsh Sediment SW1601-190 ...
AGAATTTAAAGAAGAGTAAGGTATATGATGTTATACTATATTTAAGTGTCCATCATCAGATCGATCCACTCTACTCTGATCTTGCTACTATGCTCGATGAGTTGAGGCAAAGAACTAATAAATATTTATTTGTGGAGTTGATAATGCCCCCGGTATTTCCGGAAGGAAGTAGGATGAGTGAGGAAGAAATAGATGAGGAGGTTGGAGGGAAGATACTTTTGAGATATAAGCACAATGTTAGGGGTGATAGAAAGATTTATTTGGTAGAGAAATGAATAGTTCTGTTTCAATATTAGTACCTACGTATAATCGGTCGAAATACATTGAGGAATGTGTTGAAAGTGTATTAGAACAGAGTTTTAAAAATTTTAAACTAATCATCTATGATGATGGAAGTACGGACAATACCTTAAATATTTTAAATCAAATTAAAGATAAGAGAATTCAGATTATCAAAGGTGGTATGAATAAAGGAGTAGGATATGCTAGAAATTTTCTTTTACAGCGGGTAGACACTCTTTATGCCTGCTGGCAAGATAGTGATGATGCTATGCATCCTTGTAGGTTAGAAGAACAGAAAAAAGAATTAGAAAAAGGTCAGTTGGATATTGTTTTTTGTCAAATAAGAAAGTTCAAGGGGGATCATATCCAGTTGTTCTCTGGTGGTGAGATAACAAGAATAGCTATAGGGAAGTACCTTAAATTTGATAAGAAAGCTACAAAAAATAATTCCGCCTGTGCTACTGCTTTTTTTAGGTCTGAGCTAAAGGCTTTTGAAATAAATGAAAGCTTATCTTTGGGTGGAGAGGACAGACTCTGGGTTCAAAAACTTCTTGCTGCTAAAAAGAGATTTGGATATGTTAATAAGCCTTTGTATATATGTAGAATGCACGGTGATAGAATAGGCACTAACAAGAACAAAGTTGAGAATAAAAAACTCAAATATCTAGAGGATGGAATCATCGCTTCAGAATTAAAAGATATTGGGGTACTGTAGTGAGTGAAATTCAAGTTTCTGCACTCGTTTCTACCTATAACTCAGAGAGGTACATAAAAGATTGTATAGAAGATCTCTTAAGCCAATCTATTATAGATAAAATAGAGATCATAGTTGTTAATAGTGGATCAGAGCAGAATGAAAGTAGGGTAGTTAGGCAATACCAAAAGAAGTATGAGCACATCCATCTTATTGAAACCCCGAGGGAATCAGTGTATAGTTCTTGGAATAGGGCTATACGTAGTTCTACAGGTAAGTACTTATCTAATTGCAATGTAGATGATAGGCACGACAAGAAGTTTTTTGAGTTAATAACGAAGATTCTTAACGAGAACCCAGATAAAGTTTTATGCTATACAGATTATGAATCCTATAAAGAAAAAAAGAATGGGAGGGTTAGGCTGGGTTTGAGATCTAGGGGTCTCTATTCTAGAGAGAGATTACTACAAGGAAATTTTATAGGGGCTCAACCAGTTTGGAGAAGGTCAGTTCATGATGAATGGGGCTTCTTCAACGAAAAGTTCATCGTGGCTGGTGATTATGAATTTTGGCTCAGAATATCTCAGAAGTATGATTTCCGTTATCTGAACAAACCTCTTGGTGTATATCTTTTTAGAAAAGATAGTTTAGAAAGAAAAGATGGAAGAAAGCTGTGTTTAAAGGAGACTAAATTTATAAAAAGTGTTTATCAGCAAGCTTTTAAAGAAAATACCATTATTAAGAGTATGTTAGGATAAAAGTAGTTATTAGTAAAGGTTGTTTCAAGAATTTGAAAGTAAGGTGATATGGGCGCTCCTGCGAATTATAACTGTTTTTTTAATATGAAGCCTAGTGAGAGATTCGTCCTTTCTGAGAAGGATTGTAATTATATAGATTTTTTTGTTAGGAAAGCTCTAGTAGAAGGCTGTTGGCCAATTGATATTCGCCAACTTCTTATATCCTTGTTTTCTATCGCAATAAGTTTAAATGCTAGAAATATTCTTGAAATAGGAGTTAGAGAAGGTTATTCAACCTTGGCATTGAATATGGCTGTAGGCTTAACTGAAGGGAAATTAACATCCGTAGATATAGAAAAAGCTAGATTGAAACACAGACTTCCCTTTGAGAAAAGATGGAGTTTTATCCAAGCTGATAGTTTGGTTTTTCTTAGGAGTTTGCAGAAGCACAAACCTATTTTTGACATGGTTTTTATAGATGGTGCACATAATTATGAACAAGTTAGACAAGAATTTGATTTTGTAAGTAATTACGTGAATAAATCTAGTTTGATACTTTTTCATGATACAATGCCGGATACTTTTCCAGAGTATAGTTCTGGAGAAAAGGCTCAACCTGAAGGTTTTCGCGGAGGGGGGCCCTTGAGGGTGATTTCTGAGTTAGATAGAAGCATTTGGGAATATTGTAGTATTCCAGTTTCGCATGGTTTGACTATCGTTAGAAAGTACTAGTATGAGAGTATCCTTTATTATAATCGTTCTTAATGGGATGCCTTTTCTGGAAGCCTCTTTGAAAAGTATATATAAGGAAGCTTACGAAATAATTATTGTAGAAGGTGCAGTAGAAAAGGCTTTATTCGCTTCTGACAAAGGTCATAGTATAGATGGAACAATTGAGTTTGTAAAGAGCTTTGATGATTTAGATAAGAAGATAAAATTTATTTCCGGAGTCTGGCCAGAAAAATGTGAGATGCAGAACAGAGCTCTAGAACAAGCATCCGGAGATTACGTTTGGTTGGTTGATTCTGATGAAATTTATAAAGAAGAGGACTTAAACAAAATTCTAAGGATGTTGGAAGAAGATCCTTCTATAACTCAGATTGATTTTCCCTCCTTTCATTTCTGGAAAAATTTTGATACTGTTATAGATTCGTATATTTTAGACAATAAAAGTTTTCCTCATCGAGTATTTAAGCTGGAAAAGCCCTGTTATTTTACAACACATCGTCCTCCTACTCTGTTTCTTAAGAAGCAAGGAAAGACCTCTGAAAAAGGTAATCGACTTACAGGAGATACTCTTAAGAGGAGGGGTATCTATCTTTATCACTATAGTTATATTCTAGAAAAGCAAGTTAAGCAAAAAATAGGGTTATATAAGAGGTATGGTTGGGAGAAATCTTGGAAGATAGATCTGGATGATTGGTTCAACAATTGTTTTCTTAAATGGACTTCAAAAAATAAAGATGATGTAGAAAGGGTGTATCCTATACTAACAGGGGATAAACAATCTAAAACTAGGGCTTTTGATGGAATTCATCCCAAACATCTGTTAGATATTCTTCCTCAGGTAGAAGTATGGAGGAGTAATGAAACTCCCAACTATGGTTAATTTGAGAAAGGTTGTAGACATTTTAAAAATTCGTTTTGGGGAAGAGCTTAGATGTATAGAAACGGGGACTATTCGTAGCTATACAGAGAAGCATGAAAGTACTCGTCATATCTCTGAAGCACTTGGCTTGAGAGGGAGTCTTATTTCCATAGATGTAAACTCTGAATCTATAAAAGTTAGTAAGGATATATGTAAGAATTGTTGTGATAACATTGTTTGGGCACACTCAAACTCTTTGGAGTATCTTAAGGAACAGGACAATACATTTCATTTTGTTTTTCTTGATTCGGTGAATGATAAGAATTACATTTTTGAAGAGTTTAAGTTAGTTGTTCCTAGATTAGTTCCTGGGGGAATACTGATAGTAGATGATGCTGGAGTACTTTTAGATGGATCTGTTGATTCTAGTAAAGTTCCCGAGAAAGGTCATAGAATAGCAGAGTTTTTATCCTCTTTAGAGTGTGCAGATTTTGTTGTAGAAAGTCCTCATGGAACTCAACTTTGGGTTGATACAATGAACTTGGAATTAAACAACTTAATTGAAAATCTTAAGTAATGAAGATTGTAGTTGATAATGTAATATTTCAATTTCAAAAGAAGAAACCAAGAGGCATCTCCAGGATTTGGTTGAATATACTTCCGTATCTACGGGATATGTTAAGAGAGAGAGGTCATGTTATTGTTCTTCTTAATAGGAAAGATTCTTTGCCTGAGTCATTTGGATTGGAAAAACATGACATTCCATCATACTCTTTTAAGCATAGAAAAGAGGACAACAAATTGTTAACAAGTACTTGTAAAAGTCTAAAAGCAGATTTGTTTATGTCTACATATCAGACTACGGTTTCTAATATTCGAAGCTTGATTATTGTTCATGACATGATTCCTGAGATCCAGAGAGAGCTTTATACTTCTGCAGAGGCAGCTAGTAGACGAGAATCATATTTAGCTTCGAGTATACTAATATGTGTTTCTGAGAATACAAAGAAAGATCTTCACAACTGGTATGATGTAAGATCAAAACAAGTAGAAGTTTCTTACCCAGGAGTCTCTAGAGAGTTTCGTCCAAGATCATCAGAAGAAATTAGCTCTTTCAGGAGTAAGTACAAGATAAATTTTGATTACGTTGTTCTAGATGGAGATATTACAGACAATTTATCTGAGATCTTCTGTACATCTTTTTCTAACGTAGCTGCAGGTCTTGGTATAGTTTGTTATGGAGGAGCCTTAAAGAATCATTTTTTTGATGCTTGTGAGAAGTGCGGCATTTCTGTAAAGAGAATACATTGGTTGGATCAAGAGGAAGTTCCTGTAGCTTTATCAGGAGCTAAGGGTCTTATATTTATTTCCTCGTACGAAGGGTTTGGACTCCCAGTTTTGGAGGCTATGTCTTGTAAGATTCCTGTGCTTTGTTCTAGAGTAGCATCTCTTCCTGAGATTGGAAAAGATTTTGTAGCATATTTTGATAAGTATAATTTGAAAAGCGTTGAAGATAAATTGACTCATTTTTTAGAAACTAGGAATTCTTTAGTTGAAAAAGCTTTTGCACGTTCTAAATGTTTTTCTTGGAAAAAGATGGCTGAAGAGATAATTCATATTATTGGAGCTTGAGTAGAAAAATTAAGATGATGACACAGAAAAAACATATTGTTCTTGGTTCTAGAGGATTCATAGGAAAGTATTTAATTAATTTCTTGAGAAGTCAAGGTAAGATTGTTGTTGAGTGGGATATTAAGAATAGCTCAGCTCAAGATTGTAGAATAGCAGATCTTCACCTCAGTGAGAATGATATTGTGTACTTTCTAGCTTGGGATGTGGGAGGATCAAAATATCTTCCAAGAGAAGATACTCAAATGCAACAAATTGAAAATAATTTGTGTTTGATGAAAAACGTTTTTGCTCAACTTGAAAAAGCTAAAAGTTCTTTTATTTTTACTTCTAGTCAGTTAGCAGAGCATAAAGGAACGTATGGCACTCTGAAAAGGTTAGGGGAGATTTGGGCTTCTCAGTTAGGGGGCTGCTGCGTGAGGCTTTGGAACGCCTATGGATCATATGAAGAATGCTCTGAGAAAAGTCATGTCATAACAGATTTTATTTATCAAGCTATAGAGAATAAGAGGATTATTCTTTTATCTTCTGGAGAGGAAGAAAGGCAATTCATTCATGTTAGAGATATTTGTGAAGCTCTTCAATTTGTTCTCTCCACTCGAAGTACTAAGGTGTATGATGTAAGTTCTTTCGAATCTATAAAGATAATAGATGTTGCTAAAATGATAGCCAAGAATATAGGAGCAGATGTTACCCCAGGCAGTGCGAGGGGATGTGTTCATCCTTCTTCAATAGTAGGAAGACCTCCAGGTTGGTTTCCAGCAATCTCTTTTAATGAGGGTCTTCGAGAAACTATAATTCTTTTTGAGGAACAAATAAGAAATGTTCACTAAAATTTTGGATGATGAAGTTAAAATTAAAGAATTGTTGAAAAAGGACAACCCAATTATTCTTGAATGTGGAGCTAATGTAGGTAGAACTTCTAAAGGTTTTCTTGAGCGTTTTTCAAAAATACAGTTATTTTGTTTTGAGCCAGATCCTAGAAATGTTTTGAAATTTAAGAAAAATGTGCAAGATAGTAGGTGTAGTTTAATAGAAGCAGCAGTATCAGATATCGATGGAGAGGTATTGTTGAAGCAAAGTGGAGGATATCGTCCGGGTCAACCTAATTATGAAGATACGGATTCTTCTACGATAAAAGGAGTAGCTCAACATGTGAAGTTGCATCCCTGGATAAAATACAAAGAGTCTATTAAGGTAAAATCAATCAAACTTGATACTTGGAGAAGAAATCAAAAGATAGAGATTATTGATTTTATCTGGGCAGATGTTGAAGGGGCGGAGGAAGAGTTGATTAAAGGGGGTTTAGAAACTCTTTGGCATACTCGCTATTTTTATACAGAATATTCTAATAATGAAGCTTATGATGGTGAAATAATTTTAGAGGAGATTCGCAAACTAATTCCCAATTTTACAGTTATGAAGTGCTGGAACAAAGATGTTCTATTTAAGAATAGGAATTTTTAGAGGTGAAAGCTCTAATTAGCATGCTAGTAGGAAGTCCTAGATCTGAAATACATCTGGTTGAAAGGAGCATCTCTTCAATTTTATTAAATATAGGTACCGATGATTTTTTCTTAGTTGTGGGAATTTCTTCAGGAATTTCTTCCAAAATAGTGAAGTGGGTTAAAGAAGTTGAGAGAAGTAATCAAAATGTTAAAGTTGTTGATCAACATTGTAATTCATTTGCAGAGTTTACTAACTATGTATTTTCTGAGTATGGGACATCGTCAAATTGGTTTATCATTAGTCATGATGATGTTGAATTAAGAACAAAGAATCTAATAACTAATATAGAGCAGTCCTTAAAATCTTCTTTAGACGGGGTAGGTTGGGTGAGTTTTACCGATGATGATTACTTACAAGGACATTGGGCTCCTTCTACAAGACAAGGATATCATTTTGATTATTTATATGAAAATGCTTGGAATAGAAGAAAACTCTTTCAATTTAACTCTCTTGAAGAAAATTATTGGAAGAAGGGAAAGGGACATTCTTACTTTTCTAATTTAAACTATGATTTTCCATCTACACCAGTAAGATGTCATGCTCCTTTTTCTCATTTTATTGCAATAGAAAGTAAGAAGTTAAGAAGAATAGGTTTATGTGAGGAATGGAGTGAAGTTTCTCTTTTAATTGATGAGGATTGGGGATTGTCTGCAATGCGAGAGGGCTTAATAAATGTTTGGTTACCTAAAATTATCTATACTCACGTTAGAAAAATAGATGGAACTCGAGCCACTCCTACTATCTTAAGAAGAGGAAAAGAGGTAGCAGAAAAATTTGTTAGGAAGTGGGGTTTTTCACATGATCCACTTGGACATGATTTAAAGAAGATAAAGAAGATGTATTCTAATACTAATATTGCGTGGTCGTTCGATAGAAGATCCTTTGATTGGGAGTATCTGAAGTGAAGGATTTCAAGATTTACATTTTACCAGTAGCTGAAAAGTTTAGACCTGCTATGGATAGGAATATATATCCTTTCCGAAATAAAACTTCTTATGGAGTTGAGCAGGATTTTCTTATTTATTTACGTAACCACCCAGAATTGCTTACTCCGAAACCTCTTGAAAATTCTTGGCATTACTTACCCATATTTTGGTCTAATTTTTACAGGCTTCAAGAAGATCCTGAAAGAGTTACTTCAGAGGTGCAAGATCAAGTCAACTTAGCTATCATTGATGATAAGAAAACATTTACTGTATGTCAGTATAATCCTGGTCCACTAGTAGATATAGGGAAAACAGTTTTGTTTGCAGCTTCTAGAAAATCTAAAAAGGGAATTGATATTCCCTTGCTATGTGATAGACATAAAGTTCCAGACTTGTGTGAAAAAAAGTTTCTGGCAAGTTTCGTAGGAGTGATGTGGACACATAAAATTCGAAAAGAGCTGATGAATCGTTTTGCCAGAGATACAAGTATTAAAATCATTGAGGCAAAGAGTAATATTCAGCTTTTTGCTGATATTATGTCTAAAACATATATAGCACTATGTCCAAGAGGGACAGGAGGAGATTCATTTCGTTTTTATGAAGCTATGGAATTTGGTGTTGTTCCTCTGTTAATAGGAGATATTGATACTAGACCGTTTAAACAATTCATTAATTGGGATTCTATTAGTTTTTATGCAACTAGTGTAGAAGAGACGAAGAGAATTCTTGATAGATACAGACATGATTCAGATGAGTTGATAAGAAGAGGAGCTAGGGCAAAACAGGTATATGAAAATAATCTTTGCTATCAAAAGTGGTGTGGTTATGTTCTGAAGGAGCTGGAGAATATAAGATGAAGGATTTGCTTACTATGCTTAATGAATTAGATAGGTATCCGCAACTTGCTTAGAGAGAGATTGATGTTATATAAACCAGAATATAAATATATGTTTTGTATTTCAAGAAAGAGGTCGCTATGGCCTGCTCTATCTCTGATTTACTACTTAAATTCTGTAGGAATAAAACCTTATGTAGCTGTAAAACACCAAGAAGATTGGAATACTATAAGAGCTTCTAACGTTTTTATTAGAAAAGTTGCACAAATACCTTCTGATTATGATATTTTACTTACTGAGGGAGCAGGTCTGGGCATGAATGATGGGGGATATGAAAGATGGAGAATTCAAGAAACTGCAGCTCGAGGAAAGATAAGTTTAAGTCTGAATATGGCAGTTTCAATTATGAATACAACTGTGAATCCTTACTGTAAGGATGCTGAAAAGTTGGGAGTATACGGGATATGCATGAATGATTCCAGATCTATCCAACATTATAACTCTTTTTTCCCAACTCTACATTTTTTTAATACTGGCAATCCAGATTGGGATTATCTTAGATCAGAAGAATGTAAGAAAGTAGTCAATTCGTGGAGAAACAAACTAGGAAGTAGGGTTCTTGTAGTGGGTTGCGGAGTACCCAGGATTGAGTTCCTTTCTTGGTTTAAGAGGATTGCTAGGAAGGCAAATCAACTTGGTTTTACAGTTATCTTAAGAAAGCATCCAGACACTATTTTACCGGAAGAACTTTCCAAGTATCATATTAATGGTATTCATCGCCTAGCTCTAACTAAGATAGCTTCTCACTATATCAGCGATAATTTTGCTAGTACTTCTGTAGCTGAAAATCTATTTACCGGCACAAAAGTTGGGGCTTCTCCCTTAATTGTTCATCATAAATCTTGGGGTAATTTTATATGGATCGAGGAGAAGAAAGACTGGGAATCTCTTGTTTTAAGTTCAACGGATTCTACTAGAGTTTCAGAGATGGTACCTCTTATTAACAGTGAAGAATCTCTTACTAAGTTTTTATCGGACAGTACACCTGCGATTTCGTCTGCAGAGAATCAGAAGTTTTTTGGGGGCCCAATTACTTCAAATTATAGTGAGTATTTTTTTAAGCATGTGGAAGAAAAGCTATCTATTAGAAAGTGAATGAAAAATGCCTATTACTAAAGATATTTTAAGAAAGTATCCTAATGAGATATTTATTGAAACTGGTTCTCATCTAGGAGATGGAATAAGAGCAGCTTTGGGGGCCGGATTTAATGAAATCTACAGTATTGAGATTAACGAGGATAAGTTTAAAAACCTTTCTAAGGTGTTTGAGAAAGTTTCTTCTGTTGTTTTACTCTGTGGTGATAGCAGTAAGAGATTAAAAGAAGTTTTAGATGAGATTGATCAGCCAACTACTATCTGGCTTGATGCTCATATAGATGATAGTTCTTATGATAAGAAAACTATAGTATTGGATGATAGAAATCCTATACTGAATGAGCTGCAGATAATAAGTAAACACCATATTAAGACACATACTATTCTTATTGATGACCTTCGTTTATTTAATCGAAGACAGGGTTTTTGGGGGTTATCATCTAAAACTATAGAAGAATATCTACTAAGGATAAATGATAAATATGTAATATCATTTGAAGATGGGTACACTAAAAAAGATATTTTAGTTGCTAAATTAGAAGAGATATGAGTACAAGAATAACTTTATTTACTGTGCCAAGACCTTTTCTACGAGAATTTAGTTACATTCAGGAAAATGCTATTAGAAGTTGGTTGTTTCTTGATCCTACTCCTCAAGTAATCTTACTTGGAGATGAGCCTGGTGTAGCAGAAACAGCTAGAAAGCTTAATGTTGAAAGTATTTCTAATGTAAAAAAAATGAATGGGGATCTTCCTCTTATAGGGGATGTTTTTAGAAAGTCTCAGAAGGCTTCTGTTAATGAGGTTGTTGTATATATTAATTCGGACATAATTCTAACAAAAAGTTTTTTATCTGCTGTTACTGTAGTAGAGAAAAGATTTCAGAATTTTCTCATGTTGGGAAGAAGATGGGATTTTGGTGGCGTTAAGGACAAATTTAACTTTTTACCTGGTTGGGAAGAAAAACTAATTGAGCTAGTAAAAAGAGAGGGAAGCTTGCATCCTCCTACAGGAATTGATTATCAAGTTTTTAGAAAAGGGAACTGGATGGATCAACCTCCATTTGTTGCTGGTAGATTAGCTTGGGATAACTGGTTTACTGTTCAAGCTCTAAGAGCTAATCATCCTGTTATAGATGCAACAGAAGCTGTAATAGTTATACATCAAACTCATGATTATAGTCTTTGTGCTGGTGGAATAAAAGAAGCAAGAAATGGAAGATATGCGGAGCATAACAGAAAGCTAGCTGGAAATTCCATTTTTGGGGGTTTTATTACGAATGCTACTTGGACTTTGTCATCTGATTTTGTATTGAAAGAAAGAAGTGAATCCTAAGCTGATAGTATACGATTTTGATGGGGTGATGACAAATAATCAGGTTCTTGTTCTTAATAATGGACAAGAAGGGGTGTTTTGTAATCGTTCTGATGGTCTGGCAGTAGAAAGAATTTTTGATCTAAAAATATCTCAGATAATTTTAACGTCCGAAGTAAATGAGATAGTTAGAATAAGAGGACGAAAGCTGAATGTTTTAGTTATACCTTCTAAAGATAAAAAGAGCACTCTTGTGAATTTTTGCAAAGCAAATAACATTTTTTTATCAGATGTTATATTTATTGGAAATGATTTGAATGATATGGAAGTGATGTCTATTGTTGGATTTTCTGTGTGTCCAGCAGATGCTTGTCAAGAAATTAAAGAAATAGCTGATATTGTTACTTCCTCTAGTGGAGGAGAGGGAGTGATACGAGAGTTTTACAGTATACTTTTGGAGAAGCAATGGCTAAACAAGAAATAAAAGTAGGACAACAATTTATTGGGTTTCATCATCCTTCCTTCCTTATAGCAGAAATTGGAATAAATCACAATGGGGATATGGCCATTGTTAAACGCTTAATAGATGCTTCTTTTGCTTGTGGATGGAGTTGTGTGAAATTTCAAAAGAGAACTCCGGATATTTGTGTTCCTGATGATCAGAAAACAGTTATGAAGGAGACCCCATGGGGTAGAATGACATACCTTGAATACAAGAAACGAATTGAGTTGTCTACAGAGAGTTATGATTATATTGATAAGTATTGTAAAGAAAAACCAATTCTGTGGAGCGCTTCTATATGGGATCATCCAAGTTTAGTTTTCTTGCTAGATTATGATGTTCCTTTCATAAAAATACCTTCAGCATTACTTACCAATGATGAGCTATTGATTGAAGCTGCGAAGAGAAACAAACCTATATTTATGTCAACTGGGATGAGCACACTTGAAGAGATTGATCATGCTGTTGAGCTACTTGATAGCCGCTCGAATGGTGAATACGTTGTTTTGCACTGTAATTCTGCATATCCTACTCCGGATGAAGAAATTAACTTGAACTTAATTCCTTTTCTAAGAAAGCGTTACAACTGCATCGTTGGTTACAGTGGACATGAGCAAGATTTATCTCCTACAGTAGTAGCAACTTCATATGGAGCTGCGGTGATTGAGAGACACGTTACTTTGTCTCATGATCTGTGGGGCACCGATCAAAAATCCAGCTTGGAGATTGAAGGAATGCACACATTGGTTAAACGAGTAAAGCAAGTTCAAACAATTTTAGGGGATGGAGTTAAAGTCGTTACTGACAGTGAAAAGAAGATAAGAAGGAAATTGCGAGAGCAATGAAAATTCTTTTTGTGTATCCAAATAAAGAAGGCTATCCTATTATTCCTCTTGGAATAAGTATTTTAGCTGGTGTTCTTAGAGATGCTGGACACTCTGTAGATTTATTTGATGTTACTTTTATGATGAAGGAGAAGATAGATAATGCATCTAGAGTTAAAGCGTCTTTCGTAAAAGATCTTGATATGGAGTTGTATTGGGGAAGTAATAATAACAATGTAGATATACAATCTGAATTAGTGAGTAAACTTCAGGAGTATCAACCGGATATAGTTGCGTTGTCAATCGTTGAAAATAACTACATTTGCGCCAAGCAACTTCTAGGTATTATAAGAAGAACAACAAACTCTCTTACCATTGTTGGAGGTGCTTTCCCAACTATCGCCCCTGAATTTTTTGTAAATGATTCTAACGTAGATGTTATTTGTTTAGGTGAAGGAGAATATGCGCTAGCTGAAGTTGCAAATCGTCTTGCTAAGAATAAAAGTCTTGTAGGCATTAACAACCTTTTTATAAGAAAAGAGGAGGTTGTTACTAACTCAAATGGGTTTTCAGAATTTTACACATGGGAGCCCAATGTGTATCAAAATTTTGAAATTTTTGATAAAAGACATTTGCTCAAACCTTTTATGGGAGAGGTTGTGAGAACCGGATTTTTCGAGATGTCAAGAGGATGTCCATATAAGTGCACGTATTGTGCCAATTCTATGTATCAAAAAATATTCTGTAATTTAAAAGGGTACCATAGAGAGAAGCCCATAAATTATGTTATAGATGAAATTGAGTTTATGAAAAATAAGTACGCTTTGGAGCTCGTATTTTTTAATGATGAAACCTTCATGCTGATGTCTAAAGAAAGATTTAGTAGATTCTCGGAAGAGTATACGGGTAGAGTAAATTTGCCTTTCTTTATTCAAACAAGAGCAGATACTTTATTAAATCTTGATCGAGTTAAGATGCTTGCCGACGCTGGGTGTACTATGGTTGGAATAGGTCTTGAATCCGGAAATTCTGATATCCGAAGGAAGATATTAGGAAAGGAAATTTCTAATTCTAGTTTTGTAAAAGCTTTTCAGAATTGTGAAAAATGCAGCTTGAACACAACTATCTATGCAATGTTAGGAGTGCCTTTTGAGACAAGAGCAGATATTTTAAGTACTATTGAGTTTTGCAAGAGATTGAGACCTACGATGTTATCTATAAATATTTTTGCTCCTTATTATGGAACAGAGCTACGCAAAGTTTGTATTGAAAATGGGTTTATAGAGGATAAACTTTACGAAAGTATGGGGATGAACTGTAGTTCAGTGCTCATGATGCCTCAGATATCTAAAGAAGAAATAGATGAATTGTTTTATAGTTTTTCTGATAAAGTGTATGGAAAAGAAAGGTGAGATGCTGTGAATCAATTATTTTCAATAAAGAATAAGCGTATTTTGGTGACCGGGGGTGGGAGAGGGATTGGTTCGGCAGTTAGCAAAGGTCTTGCAGAATTGGGGGCTTTTGTAGGTATTTTTGAAAGAACTGCAAATGTGTCATCTTCTCGGAGTATCAGATTTTATCATGTGGATATTGCCGATCTATCTGAGTTGAGGAACAATTTTGCTTCTTTCTTGAAAGATTTTGGTGGAGTAGATGCTCTAGTCAATATAGCTGGAGTTACTTTACCATCTCCAAGTGAGAAGTATGCAGGAGAAGATTGGGATATAACTATAAGAACTAACCTTTTTGCTCCATTTGTTCTATGTCAGCTAGCAGGAAGGGAGATGATTCAACAAAAAGTAAAAGGATCCATTATTAATTTTACCAGTATAAATGCGGAACAAGGATTTCCGAACAATCCAGCTTATTTGGCCTCAAAAGGAGGGCTTAAACAACTTACCAAAGGGCTTGCGTATGATTGGGGGAAGTATGGAATAAGGGTGAATAATATTGGGCCAGGCTATACACATACCTTGCTTAATGAAAAGAGCTGGAATGATGCTGAACTTAGAAAGCAACGATCTGATCATACTTTTTTAGGAAGATGGGCAGAACCAGAAGATTTTATTGGGCCTGTTGCATTTTTGATATCAGATGCTTCGAAGTATATAACAGGAATAGATTTGTACGTAGATGGTGGATGGACAGCAAAAGGATTATAGTGTGGAAAAGGTAGTAGGAATAATTTTAGCTAGGGGTGGTTCAAAAGGGATCCCACGAAAGAATATAATTTCTTTCTGTGGAAAGCCTCTTATTGTATGGACTATTGAGCATCTGCAAGAAGTTAGCAAGATTCATTCGATTTGGGTTAGTTCAGATGATGAAGAAATCCTTAGTGTTGCTCGAGACTGTGGTGTTAGAGCTATTAAGAGACCTAAGGAAATCTCTACAGGTTCTTCTTCGTCTGAGTCTGGTTGGATTCATGCATTAAGTCTAATTGAGCAAGAGATGGGACCAGTAGATATAGTTGTGGCTCCTCAAGTCACTTCTCCTTTAAGAAGTAACGGAGAAATTTCCCAGGCATTGGATAGATTTTGTTCAGAAAAGTACGATTCGATGTTTTCTTGTTCGATTTTTGACGATCTGACTCTTTGGAATCTCGGGTCGTCTGGATTTGAAAGTGTGAACTTTGATTATAAAAATCGAGTACCCCGACAACAACAAATTTCAAAACAATATGTTGAGAATGGATCTTTCTATATTTTTAAATCAACAATCTTAAAAAGTTTTCAGAATCGACTTGGGGGAAAAATAGGTATATTTCCAATGGAATCATGGAAAGTGTTTGAGATAGATGAATTACAAGATATTAGACTATGTGAGGCTCTCATGAGAGAATATATACTGGAGAAGCAATGATGGCAAATATTGATTCAATTGATTATCATGATTTTGTTATAAAGGATAAAAAGTTGGTTGCCGAATTTGACCAAATGTATGAAAAGGCCTTAGAGATTCCTTGGCATCAAGATGAACAAGAAGGTGCTACAGATATTAGATTACTCATAGATATCTTAGAAGAATATAGCCCTTTTTCAAGTATTCATGATTTTGGGTGTGGTTTGGGGTATTTTCTTGATGTGCTGGGAAGAAAATTTAATGCCTCTGAGTGTAAGTTACTTGGTTATGATATATCAGCCTCATGTTGTAAGAAAGCTAAGGTGCTTTTTCCTCGTATCAACTTTATAGAGATGGATTTAAAACAAAGTGGATACAGAATTAGCAAGGATTCCCAGAAGAGAAGTCTTCTTGTTCTCAGATCAGTTTTATGGTATGTTTACCAGGATATTGATGACATTGTAAAGAATTTGGAAGAGGTGATTAACGGAAAGGATATACTAGCTATTGTTCAGAGTTTCCCTCCCCTTGATTCCGACTTCGTAGGAAAAGAAATTTTTCCTAACTGTAATTCAATTATTCAGAGGTTTGAGGAGTATTTTACTCCTTTGAAGTGGTTATGGCTGGAGGATAATGTTTTAAGAGTTAATGATAACTGGTTCATAGGGATATTTCAAAAGAGAAAGGGTGAGAGAAATGAAAAGTAATCAAAGAGTAGTGTATTTTAATGGCAAGTTCGTTCCAGAATCAGAAGCGAAAATATCTATCTATGATTCTGCGCTAATGTTCGGGGATATGGTGTTTGAGATGACCCGATCATTCAATAAAAAGCAGTTTAAGTTACGAGAGCACATACAAAGATTATTCAATTCTGCTAAATATGTTCAGATACCAATGCCTCTTACTATGGATGAAATAGAAGAAAAAGTTTATGAAGTTATAGATAAAAACTCTCTCTGCTTTGAGAAAGATGATGAACATAGAATTATGATAGATGTTACAAGAGGACTGCTCTCGATTTATAGGAGTGTTGAGCAAGGAGCAGGAACGAACGTAATAATATCTGATTTTCCTCTTCGATGGACAGTTAGGGGGATGGGAGATTTATATGAGAAAGGCATAAACCTTGTTATTCCTTCACAAAGAAATATTCCAGCTTCTTTATTAGATCCTAAAGTAAAGAATCGAAGTCGATTGCACTATTTGAAAGCAAATCTTGAGGTTTCTAACTATGCTGGACAAAACAATTGGGCTCTTTTGTTAGATCCTGATGGATTTGTTACAGAAGGGACTGGATGTAACTTTTTTATGGTTAGATCAGGAGTAATTTTGACACCAGAGCCAAGAAACGTACTGCGTGGGATTAGTCGAGATTACATATTTGAACTTGCTAGTGAACTCGGAATTGAGTGTTTGGAAAAAAATATTGATCCCTACGATGTTTTGACAGCGGATGAGGCTTTTGTTACAGGAACTCCTTTTTGTATTCTTCCAGTTGCTTCTTTAAATAGCATTGCAGTTGGAGATAGAACTCCTGGGAAAATCGTTCGTTCATTGTTAAGTACTTGGAGTGCTAAGGTTGAAGTTGATATAATAAAACAAATACAGGATTGGAATAAAAAAGATAAAATTTCTACCGGGGTCTCCCCTTATTCTTTTAAGGCTTCAGAGAGAAAGTAAGGTGTGAATTTATGAGCTTTGAAGATGTTGTTTACAGCTTAGTAACTCCGTATAAGAATAACTGTTCTTTATGTAGTCTTGAGAAGAAAACACATTGGTACTTTGAGAATGAATTTTACATAGTATGCGATTGTTTAAAATGCAAGGTACCTATGTTTGTCTGGAAAAGTCATAAGTTTCCAGCACAAGATCAGATAGATTGGATGATAAGAGAAGCGAATTTGATGTTTCCAAATAGAACGATTGATGTTTCGAGGAAATCGGTTTTAGATCATTATCATTTTCACTGTAGATAAGGTTTTGATTATGTGGATTATCGTTGCATACTATACAAAGAATACTTATTATGAGGAATATGTTGAGAAGTTGAGATTGTCCTTAAAGAAGCTAAGCCTTCCTTATGATTTAGTAGGTATTGAGAATAAAGGAGATTGGTATGCTAACATGCAATATAAGCCTGTTTTCTTAAGTAAAGCTCTTCAAAAACATTCTCCGAAATCTATTATTTATGTGGATTGTGATGCTGTATTTTGTAGATATCCAACTTTGTTTGATAAGTTAGATGGACTTCCTAATGTTAATGTTGCTGTACACCTGCTAGATCATTCTAAGTATAGGAGGAAGCAACATCTTCCTGAGTTGTTAAGCGGTACAATTTTTCTTAAGAATACAGATACAACAAAGAAGATCGTAAATGAGTGGATTAGTGAATGTAAGAAGAATTCTAAGTTGTGGGATCAGATTGCTCTTGCGAATATACTAAAGAGATACAGATATCATCTACTTCCTGAAGAGTATTGTGTAATTTTTGATTATATGGGATCAGTGAAAGATCCGGTGATTAAGCATTTTCAGGCGTCTAGAGAAGCGAGGCAGAGAGAAGTAGTTGTGGGAAAAGCTTCCGTTGGTAAAGGCCCTAGTATAATACATATTCAGAAGGAAGCTCGTAGAGCTGGCCCTAGGAAGAGAACAAATAGTTCTAGAATACGACGTTCAAGCATTTTTTTCTAAAGATACAAAGGTTATTAAGTATAATTATATTGTGTTACTTTTAGGTTTCCAAGGAGATTATGTATGAAGATAGTCGTACTCGGGTCAACGGGGATGCTTGGATCAGCTGTTGGTAAGTACTTCCTTAAAAATTCAAATGGAGTTGATGTTTATGTAACATATAGAAAGATTGAAACTTTTTATGATGCATACAGACCAATCCCAACCTGGGATGAAAGTATTCACAGGTTTTATTTTGACCCACTTGATCAAGCATGTGCAGGTTTTGATGTTGGTAAAGATGATATAGTTATTAATTGTATTGGCATCATAAAACCGTACTCGATGGAGAATGTGGCAAATACTATATATATAAATTCGGTATTCCCGTGGAACCTCGCTAATTATTGCAAATCAGTTGGTGCAAAACTTATTCATATTACTACCGACTGTGTATTTATGGGTTCTACTGGTAATTATGATGAAAGCTCGATCCATGATGCAACCGATATTTATGGTAGAAGCAAATCTTTGGGTGAGCCTACGAACTGTATGGTGCTTAGGACGTCCATTATTGGTAGTGAACCCAACCATAAAGTGAGCTTGGTTGAATGGTGTAAATCCCAAAAAGGGAAGAAGGTTAAAGGTTTTGTTAATTGTTGGTGGAATGGAATTACTACGAAGAGCTATTCAGAAATTTGTGAAAGAATAATTAAAGAGGATTTGTATCAGGAAGGAGTGTTTCATGTTTTTTCTTCTAACTCGTTAAGTAAATATGAGCTCTTACATTTAATTAATGATCGATTTAGTCTTAACTTAGAAATTGAGAAAGCTAGTTCGCCTATACTTATCAATAGAACACTATCCACTGTTAAAGATTTAACTAATAATCTTAGAATTCCAACGATTGAACGGCAAGTTAAGGAGATGTAAAATGCAAGGGATTTCCGGGATGGAAACAAGAACTTGCGCTGCTCCTGGTTGTAATAACACTTTTGAGTGTGAGGTGAGAAGTAAAAGAAAATACTGTTGCTCCGGACATAGCAGGAAAGGAAAGCACAATACTCCAGAACATACGAAAAAGATAATCGAAGCCATTTCGGGTGAAAAGAACTGCTGGTTTGGTCACAGGGGTAAAGATCATCCAGCTTATGGCTGTACTCGTTCTGAAGAGGCTAAAGAAAAGAATCGAAAGGCACATATAGGAATTACGAAAAAATTGAATTCAAATCTGACTGGAGGTAGAAAACTAGTTCCCAGAGAATTTCGAGTGTGTGCTGCTCCAGGTTGCTTCGTTGTTTTTAAATGTAAAGTAAGTAGTAAACAAAAGTATTGTTGTAAAGGTCATAATAGAAGGGGGAAGATTTCTGGACCTTGTCCGGAGGAGAGAAAACGGAAGATAGGAAAAGCAAATTCCAGAGAAAATAATGGTGGTTGGAGGGGAGGAATATCAAAATTACCTTACCCTTTTGATTTTGATAATGAGTTGAAGAACTTAATCAGAACAAGGGATAATTATACTTGTCAACTTTGCCGTCGAACGGAAGAGGAGGAAGGTAAGAATCTTTGTGTACATCACATTGATTATATAAAAGAGAATCTTAATTTTAGTAATTTAATTACTCTTTGTAGAGATTGTAATTTGAAGGTGAATCATCAGAGGGAATACTGGGCAAATTTTTTTGGTAGATTTCTAAAAGAGAAGTTTGAAAACTTTATTTATTTTTAAGAAAATTGTAGTTTTTGAAGAAAAGAAGA
>Ga0315541_1001769_pt1 | contig 19260 bp, 24 predicted proteins | sample SalMarSW160190MG_FD_203095 | JGI IMG/M metagenome (GOLD analysis project Ga0315541, IMG submission 203095) | Salt marsh sediment microbial communities from the Plum Island Ecosystem LTER, Massachusetts, United States - Salt Marsh Sediment SW1601-190 ...
ATATCATAATAAAATGTGTAATTTATACTATCATTACTGAAGTAAAGTGCAGTATAGTTTATCCAACTTCCTGTGTGATTATCTGAGTAGTAAATACTTGAAGTATCTGTGAAAGAATAATCTGAACAAGTTGCATTTGTTTTTGTTTCTTCACAAAATGTTCTTGTTGAATTTTCAATTTCTGAAGAAATATAAGTTGGAGCAGTTGTGTCATTTACTTCCATGTAGAATGTTTGAGTGACATTTATTGTTCCATCACTACATGTAATATTAACTAAAGTAATTCCTGTGTATTGTTCATGAGGAGTAAAGTTAATTAATCCAGGTGAATTTAAGTTCCACCACATTGCTTCTTCGTAAGAAGCTGAACTTCCTGACATTGTTGCATTTCTCATTAATAACCATTCAGTACCATTATAGCAATGATAATCTACGTAATCAAGACCTACACCAGGGTCCATGTATAAAAAAAGCTTGAATTGAAGAGGGTCTTGTTCCCAACAAGTTGAATTAATTGTTAAATTTTTCTTAGACATATCATCACTATCTTTAATTTGCCAATAAGAAGTTGATAAACTATTGGATACTTTTGAATAATTTACAAATACTGTTGCTGTACTTGAAAGGTTTGCCATCATATATGTTGTCCAATTTCCATCATGTCCATAAATAAATTCATGACCTGGATAAAATGAACCTGTACTTGTATAACTTCCTGTACTTAAACCTCCACAACTAGTAGAAACATTTGCTGTTTCTTGATAACACCATAAACAACTACTTATTGTTACCCAACTAGTATTGGAATAATATGAAACATTATCACCATCAACATCACTACAATTTACATCATATGTAAAATAATCAACAGAAGTATTTGTTGATTGATTTGTTAAATCTTCTACAAAATATGGTGGGTCATTAACTCCTGTTACTTCAATTCCAAACGTTCTATTTTCTCCCCATAATACACTATCATTTATTCCAACTGTGCAAGTCGCATTTCCCGCCCAATTTGCTGAGGGAGTTATATCAAGTACAGAATCATTTACTATATCCCACCACATTGCTTCTTCATATATATAATGGTCATTTGGAGGAACTGTTTCATATATTTCTTCAAAATCAGTTCCATTGTAACATCTTAACCAAGCACTTGATATACCACCAAATACAATACTACTTTCAATTTCAAATTGTAAAGGACTTTGAGCCCAACAATTAGCAAGAATAGAATGATTTTGATTAGCAGAAGCACCTGTGGTAGCTTTTACTTGCCATAAACTATTGTTTGTGGCTGCTGAAGGTTTTGTATAATTTATCCACACCTTAGCATATTGACCATCATTATAAATATCACGACCATAAGTACTCCAATTTCCATCTGTTACATTTTCAGCACTAACCCACCAACTATTATTTGCATAAGTTCCTGTAGCTAAACCTCCACAAGCAGTAGAAACATTAGCACTTTCTTGATAACATTTTTCAGTAGCTATATAAACCCTACAATCAACTTCACTTGTATTTTCGTCTTGAATTGAAAAAATAACTGTATCACCATCCGAATCATTTACATAATCTGACAAATTTAACAAATAAGCTGTAGTTCCAGAATCTTCTACTATTGTTGTATTTGAGATGTTGTAAATCCATATTGGTGAATTTTCTGTTACATTAATATAAAAAGTCCTATTTTCACCCCATAAATCTGATGAATCCTTTACTCCAATAGTACAAGTTGCATTTCCTAAATAGTTTACGTAAGGGGTTAAAGTTAAACTAATAAAATTATTATAATAAAACCCATTAAAAGTACCAGCATGTTTACCACTTATCAAAGTCCAAGTATTATCACCTGTTACATTAAAAACAATTGAAGGAGCTGACGCAGAACCTACATCTCCTAAACCTGTTACTCTGCTACTATCATTTACCCATTGAGTTCCATTCCAATAAAACCCACTAAAAGTACCACTACCTGCGCCAAGATGTTCACCACTTATCAAAGTCCAAGTATTATCACCTGTTATATTAAAAGCAATTGAAGGAGTTGAACGAGTACCTACATCTCCTAAACCTGTTACTCTGCTATCATCACTTACCCATTGAGTTCCATTCCAATAAAACCCACTAAAAGTACCATTATCTTTACCACTTATCAAAGTCCAAGTATTATCACCTGTTACATTAAAAGCAATTGAAGGAGTTGAACTACTACTTACATCTCCTAAACCTGTTACTCTGCTACTATCATTTACCCATTGAGTTCCATTCCAATAAAACCCACTAAAAGTACCACTACCTGCGCCACTTATCAAAGTCCAAGTATTATCACCTGTTATATTAAAAGCAATTGAAGGAGTTGGACTACCACTTGCATCTCCTAAACCTGTTACTCTGCTACTATCATTTACCCATTGAGTTCCATTCCAATAAAACCCACTAAAAGCACCATAACTTTCACCACTTATCAAAGTCCAAGTATTATCACCTGTTACATTAAAAGCAATTGAAGGAGTTGAATAACTACCTACATCTCCTAAACCTGTTACTCTGCTATCATCACTTATCCAACCAATAGATATAACACTACAATCAACCTGACTCGTATTTTCATCTTGAACAGAAAAATAAATTGTATCATTATCAACATCACTTACATAATCAGATAAATTTGTAAGATAAGTGGTTGTTCCAGAACCACTTTCAACTGAAGTATTTGAAATATTATGTATCCATGTAGGAGCAGAAGGGTCATAAAAATCTATATCAAAAAATTGGTCACCTCTTTTATTATTAAACCAGAAACTTACTTTATCATCTTTAATTTCAACGTAATCTAATTGATGGCAATTATTTTTTAGATTTATATAAACATAACCAAAATTATAAGCACATTTTGTATAATTTCCATCCTGATAATTATGCTCTAAATTATAAAGTCTCCATTCAAGTTTATAATTACGAGTATCTTTTGGAGACCAATTAATTGTATATTCTTTTGGAAATTCTTCTTCTTTATTAATTTCTTTATCAAAAATAAATTTCTCAACTAAATAACCAGCATAAGCACCTCTTGTTCCGTACATATAGTTAGGTGTTTTTTTAATAACTGTAAATTCGTTTGAAGAATTTATATAATTAATATTAGTTTTTATTAAACTTCTTTTAAGTGGTTCAAACCACATATCAGGATAATAACATCTTGTTGCTGTTTCATGACCTCCCATATCAATTATTTTAGGACATTTAACATTCCTATCATACCAACTATCTTTAACAATAAATGTTCTTTCGGAATGAATAACCCATTTCTCTTTAGCAATTACATTATCATCACGATATAATGTAATCAAATTTTTATCAAATTGCCATTTTATAGTTACAGTTCCAAAAATAGCAAGAACTATAATAATTACTCCAATTATTACTTGAAATTTATTCGTCATTTTTCATTTCAGAAACTTTACAAGTTTCTAAATAATAAACAATTCTCCTATGGAATTCTGGATTTTCTTTTCCTAATTGTTCAAGAATTGGTCTAAATTCATCTTTTAATAAACCTGTTTTACAATCACCTATATCACAATAATTCGCATTAATAAATAAATTAAAAACATTCAATTGGTCATTATTCATTCCTTCTTTCAATTTAAAATATGAACAATTTGTAGTATGTAAATCTATGGGGTCTAATTGCCAAGCCAAACCTCCACCTACTAAAATTGTCACAATTGTAGTTATCAAAGCAATAGTTTTCTTGTTTACCATTGAACTAATCTCATTGAAAATTTTTTATTTAACGGATTTAATTGTCTATCCCAAGTTAATGATGATGTTTCAATTACATAATTACTATCATAAGTTGTATCTGTTGTATCTGCATAAGCATGTTTCTCTCCATCATTTAAATTATCTAAACTGGATACTGCTGTTTTTAATGCAGATTCAGAACTTCTTAATATTCTTCCTGTTATATCGATAGCATAATCTTTTGAATCAGAACCAATAACATCATGTTGAGTTAATCTTTTACCAAGAGTTTGTTTAACTTTATGCGGTCTTTCAGAATAAGCAATACTCTCTATTACATCAATTGTAACTCCACCAAAAACAACAGTCATTTTTCATCCTCCAGCTCTTTTTAATGAATTAAAAACATCGTCAGGAGCTTCACCAAGTTCTTGTGTATAAATATTATTATTTTGAGTAATAGTCCTCATTGCAGTTTGAAAACCCGCTCCTGCTCCAGGTATACCACCTAAAAATGCTCCTGATTCAACATATTTTTGCACTCTACTTTTTCCCTCTTCTTTTACTGTTCTTAATTTTGCAGATTCTTGTGCCATTTCTGCTCTTAAATTTTCTAATGATATTCTTAAATCATTTATTTTATTTTCAGCTTCATGTGCTGATTTCATAATTTGTTCATCAAGAAATTTTTTCCAATCTTTCATCGCTTTTTCTTGACTAGTTAAAGATATTTCTAAATTATCTTGTTGTTTTATATTATCAACAAGTGCAGTAGTTAAAGTATCATAACTTTTTTCATGTTCTTTATTTTTATCAATCATATCAGAAGCAGTATCTTGTAAACTTTCATTTTGTAATCTAATTTTCTCTAATTTATCTCTCTCTAAATCTAATTGTAACCCTAAACTTGCACTTTTTTCTTGTAACCCAACATATGTATCACTACCTTTTTGTCCTGATATTTCTAATTCTTTCATAGCAATATCATTATCATTTTGTGCTATTTTTAATTTTCTTAATTCATCCGTTGTATCTTCATATCCTTCAAGAGATTGAACATCAAGATAATCCTTTAAAGAATCTTTTAAATCATCAATTTTATTTTTTGTTTCCTCATAACTATTATATAATTTTTCTTGTTTTACTCTCCAATCTTCTAATTTAGGAGCAGCTTCATTTTGAGCATCAACATATTCTTGAGAAGCACTTTTAAGGTCACTTATAATTTCTGACTCTTTTCCCATAGCTTCTCCTGTCTTTCCCGAAACATCTGTTAATTTATTAAAACTTGTAGCTAAATATTTTAAACCTTCAGCTAATGGACCAACTTCTTCTTCTACTCCAATTTTAAAAGTTTCCCATAATTTACCCATTTGAAATCCTAAAGTTCCTGTTTGTTTTTCAAGTGCTTCTTCTGTTAAACCAAACGAAGCAAGAACAAAATTAGCATCATTTGCAAATCCTTCTAAATCACCTAATGCTCCTGCAACACCTTTTAATCCTCTTATATTAGGAAACATCGCTGCAAGTTGTTCTTGACTTGCTCCTGTTAATAATCTCATTGTATTAACTAATCCTAATGATTTTATTGTTGCCGTATTTAGTTCAATACCAAATTTTTTCGCTGCTTCTTTTGCTTCTTCAGTAGGTTTTAAAAATCCCCTCAGAATACCATTTACTGCTGTTGTTGCTTCTTCCGTACTAATTCCTGCTCTCGTTAAAGTAGATAATAAAGCGGATAATTCATTAAATTTTACTCCTGCTTGAGATGCTAATGTTGCGGATTTACCAATGGAATTTGCCAATTCCTCAAATGTGGTTTTACCTTTTTTGACTGTGGCAAATAACATATCGCTAACGTCATTAGCAGAAAAATTTGAATCGGAATAAGAATTCATTATTGTTGTTATTGCATCAGCAGCTGTTCCCGTATCAGTTAAACCAGCAGTAGCTGCTTTTGATGAAACCTCTAAGACATCGAGAGCTTGAGAAGCATCAATACTTGCAGATAAAATTTGATATAAACCTTTTGCTAATGTTGATGTTGATTCACCATAAGCAGTAGCCATATTTTTTAATCCTTCTTCAAATTCACCCATATAAGACATAGTTGTTTCATCTAACATCGTAGAAACATTAGCTAATTCTTTTTCAAATTCAACACTCCACTTGATAGCAGTTTTAAGACCGTAAATGGCTGATGATGCTAATGCAGCAAAACCTAATTTAGAAGAGAGTCCCATACTATCTACTTTATTACCAAAGCCTTTAACATTTGTTCCTGCAGTTTTAAGTTTACCACTTAATCTATCTGTACCAGTAATTATTACTTGCATTGAACCTAAGTCAGTCATAGCCATTTTAAAAGATAACAGTTTTACCTGTTTGTTTTGCAATTCTTATTGATTCTTTTCTTTTTTGTTCTAAATGTTCTCTATTTATTATTTTTATTATAGCAAAATATTGCCGACATTTCATATTTTGTACAAATGACCAGCTAAATTTATTAGCTAATTCAATTAAATTACTATTAATTGTTCTTAATTGTTCTTCTTTAGTTGGTCCTTCTGAAAATCTTGATTTTCACCTCTTGAAGCAGGAAAATTTAAAGGAATTATTACCTTTAATAAAGGACCCCAATGTTTTATACTTATTCTCCTTAACTCTTCATCATCTTTATTAGGAAAAGTTATTTTTAAAGTTTTTATAAATAATTTCATCATTGCACTATTTTTTGTTCCTCTTTCTTCTGCTTGTATTCTCATTAAAGTATCCTGTTCCTCCACTGTTAACTTTTCTTCTTTTAACATTTTATCTTTTATTTTATCAGGTATTTTCATAGACGAACTTAGTAGTATATTCATAACTGATATACCTAACGAATAAATAGGGATTTTTTTCCCTTTTATTTCATAATATTCTGGTTCATCTAATAATGCTTTAAACAATTCTTCTTCTTCATTATTGTTCATTCTCCTCAACCTCACTTAGTTTTGGTATTCTTTTTTCACAATCTTTTGCCATTTCTTTCATTGATTCTTTTCTTTCTCTTATTTGGTCTATTTGATGTTGTATTCTCCTTAATTCTTGATTAAACTTCGCTTCTTGAGAACAAAGACTTGCCCAATAGTTATAAACTTCTTGGTTCGTCAACATTTTCTCATCATGTTGAACTAATTTTATCATTTTATCATTTTCTCTCTTGAAAATTTCTTCCATTTTATTTTCCTCCTATTTATTTTATAAAAAAAAATAAAAAAAAATTAACTTTATGATACTTTTTGGTCGAAATTTGTTGGTTCTCCATCGTAATTATCTGTTACAATGTCCATCGCTATATACCTTGAACTAAAAGGTATTGTAATTTCAGTTGTTTTCTCAAAATTAATGTCTTCAGGTAATTCTCCCATTGTTATATCATACAATTCATAAAGAATATACCTATCTGCTGTACTACTTGAAATTTTAATATCAAGTCTTCCTAATTGAATTGTATTATCAGGTGTTGTTTTACTAGCTGTTGCAGATGCAACAATTTCAAACCATTTTTGTCCTGCAGTTGTTTTCTTATACCATGTCATACTCCCTGTTATTTCTCTTCCTTGAGCTAAATAATCACTAACTTCTCTATTTTGACTTGTTGATGTTAAATCATTAATCATTTCTAAGTTATTGTTAACTGTAAATTCAACATTTGTACAACCACTATGAGCAGTAGCTGAATCATCTTCACCTGTCCATGTAATTTGAACACCACTCCAATCTAAAGGTTTATTAGTTGACTGAGTTCCTGTTCCTAAAAAACCTGTTGAATTATCTATATCTTTTCCAACAATATCCCATGTCCAAACACATTTCTCATTTTTTGCTGCTGTAAATGTTTGACTATTGACATAACAACCAGTTAATGTTCTTACTCTTATATCTCCTGATTTATTCCAACCAAATTCTAAGGAAAATGGTAACAAACTATATGAACCGTAAACACTATCACCAGGATAAGTTCCTCCTGATTCTGGTATTGCCCATGTTCCTGGACTAGTTCCAGCTACCTCAGTATTATACTTATCAATTGGTAACTTTAACAAAAACATATCTGTTCCATCTGTTGATGCTAAATCATCTGCTACCCAAAATTCCATACTTGCTGTTAATGTTTTTACTCCTTTCACTTCATTAGTATGTCCTCTCCTATATGAACCACCAGGTCCATAAATTTTTTCAATATTTTCATTCAAGTTCCAACCAAAACTTCTTATCCATGTTTGTTGGTAATACTCTCCTGCTGTAGTTGACGCAGTTCCATAGGCAGATTCAATAGACCAGCGTAACTGAGTTTCCCATCCAAAATAAAATCCCGTATCACTCACTTTTCATCAACTCCACTTCGCATATTTTTTACTTCCATTTTATTTACCTCATTAAATTCCTTCTTCTTTTTTACTTTAATTTCCTTTGGATTATCAATTACTTCAAAACTATTCATATCAATTTTTTCCAAAGGAACATTTATCTCTCTCTCTTCCCCATATTTGAATATAAACATTTCTCCTTTATATCCAAATTTACAATCTTTTTTTGATTTTACTTTTACCATTTATTTCACCTCATTCAGTAAAAATTTTCTTAAATCATGAAAACAACTTATTCCTAAATTTATATAACAATCATGTCCTTTTTTCCTTAAATCACGAATAAAATTAAAGTCTTCATTTAATATAAATTCACTACTTCCAAACTTTATATTTTTTTCTCTTCTTAACATTTGACCATTAAATAAAGTAAATCCTAAGCCAATTTCTTTAATTTTAACTACTTTTCCTTTTTCATAAATTTTACGAACATTTCCTTCTAAATGATTAACGAAATCTAAATGATTCCCTTTTTTAACATCATCTTTAAAAAAATTCCATGCAGCTCTAACTGTTTGTGCATTTCCAACAATCCAACAAGCTGTTCCAATTATATCTTTTTTACAATCTTTCAATAATTCTAATGCTTCTGAAGGTGGAAAAATATCTGTATCAATAAATAATAAATCATCATATTCATTATGATTTCTAAACCATTCTAAAACTATATTTCTATTTACAACAATTCTTTCTTTAACAACATTCAAATAAGGTCCTTTTAAAACATACTTAAAACGAGACTTTAATTTTTCAAAATTACTATCATCATAACTATTTTCAACTATTAAAATATCATAATCTCCTTTCAATCTTTGTAAATTTTTAATCCATTCTTCCTGACAATATTGATTTGCTTCAGATTGAATAACACCTATCAATGTTTTCACCTTACCACCCCGAATATTTTATCAGATAATTCAATTAATTTATTATCATCAAATAAACTATTATAAAAATTATTATTATTATAATATTTCCATCTTTCCAAAACTTTCATTTCTTTAGCTTTATAATCATAATCAAAGCAATCAAATGAACTTCCTGCACCTACATCAGAAACTCTATCCAATGATTCATCATTATATTTTAGTTTCATCTTTTTAGCAATTTCTTTTCTATACTTTTCATCTAAAAACCATTTATTAAAATTAATTGAAATTTTATTGTTTAAATAACCAGATTCATTTAAAAATTCCTTAGCATGTTCTTTCCACATATTTATAATTAATCTTTTTTGTTTTTCATTGTCAAATTTTATTCTATTATTTCTTCTTTTTAAACGACTCGCAAATAAATTATATGGGTCTCTTAAAACAAGTATATTAAACATTTTTTTACTTTTACCTATTCCTTTATATCTCTTTGGAAGATTTCTTAAAAATTCATCTTCAAATGAATAAACTAAACATTTTTTATTAATTAATTCTATATCACTAAAACTCATTCCTTTTAATGTTGTTTCTTGAGGAACACAGGAAGTAAAAGGATTTTTTTCTTTAACAAAATTAAGATAACAACTTGGTTCATCACACATTGACATAATCCAATCTATTATAGGATGATTTCCACTTCGTTGCATTCCAACAACTCTTATTTCTTTTTCATTTATCATGTAGATGTATCCATCTCTTTAAATTCTATTTCAATTTGCTTTCTTAATATTCCAATATTTTCATCAAAAGGTAATGTTCTTACTGCTCTAATTCGATAATCATAATAACCTGACATATTTGTATCTGAATAAAAATTATTTCTCATTTTATACAAAACTTCTCTTGCTATTTCATCTCTTGCTCTTGTTCCACTAACAACGTTTCCTCCTACTGTTAATAAGTGAGTATCATCAGGTTTATCCCAAATCCAAATATCAATCTGACAAACGTAGATATTTTCAGTTGCTGTTTTTTGTCCAATAGCAACAGCATCTCCTGTTTCTGTTACTTCAACTATACTTATTCTTGGATAACTATTTTTTGTTATATCTTTTCTTGGTAAATCCTTCCAAATCATTTTACTAACATTATTTCTTGTAGTATTATAATCACTACTTATAATACCCCTTAAAAATAGTACCATTTGATACTCAGGAACGTTTGTTGCGGTCATTTATTTAATTATTTTTTTCAATTCTTTTTCTAAATCTTTTTTATGCATTTCTAATGCAGGTCTCAAAAATGGTTGAGCAGAAAATTTTTCTGTTCCGACTTCTTGAAAAAGACCATAAAAAACTCCATCAGCAACTTTTGCTGTTTCATCATTTACCATTTCTGACCATATACTTGCTTTTAATGCTCCTGTGTCTTTTGGAGCAAGTCTTCTCGCCGAATTTTCTACTTTCAACCGAGTCAAATTTATTGCTTTCCTTATATTCTTTGAAATTTTAACATTAGCTTGAGTATTAATATTTTTTAAAACATTTACATCTCCAACTACTTTCATTGAAAATTTCATTTTACAACCTGATTAAAATACATTTTTTAAAAACTGAATTACTTCCTGCATTCATTGTTCTTAAATTTTCAACTCTATATTCTGTTGAACCATCAACAATTAAATTATCATTACTCATTGTAGTTTCTTGAGTGAAATAACCACGAGCATCCCCTTTCTTAATTCTTCCTTGTAATTCAATAATATCTTTATTATTAACAGGAATAATTATACCAATAACTGAACTTGTACTTTCACTATAAGTAGTTACAGAACCCCAAGTAGAATCAATAGTATCAGTTATTACTTTTCTTGTCACACTTCTACCTAATTCTGAAGTTGTACAAATATTATCAAAATCGGTACTATCTATATCTCCCATATGTAAACCTCACTTGGTAGAGAATTTGACCATTCTCTTATGGTATGAAAAAGTTTCTTACTACTATTTCACCTATTAAAGCAACAATTATTACACTAATTCCCCATAATGCAATTTTACTTCTAAATCTATTTACTGCAATTTTACCTGCACCTTCTTCAAATTTTAAACGAACATAATTTTCAAATATTTTACCATCTCTAATATGTGCAGATAATATTTCTTTAACAGTAAACTTATTACCATTACCATTAACTACTTCCATGATAATATTTTTCTTCATAAATTATTTAACCCCACAAACCAATCTTCTCTATTATCTTTTAATAATCCTTGCTCATGTAACCTTTGAATTTTATCTTTAATATCATTAGTAATTTGATTAATTAATTTAAATCTTTCACTCAATTGTTTCGATTTACTAACTTGAAAAACATCAATTTTATAACTTAATCCTGTAGTTGTTCCACCAGTAACATTAACTAAGCAAGCTCTTGCTGAAAGGTCGGTTGCTAATAATCCAACTAAAGGATTAACAGTATCCGTTTTAGAATACCAAATCATTATATCTTTTATTGGATATATCCTTAACAAATCAATAGTAGCAGTTGAAGTTTTATCAACCCAATTAACTTTTCTAAATTTCATCGTATCAAAATAAGCAGTCCCAGAATTCCCATCAAGAACACATTCAATTACAACATATGAAGCAGTATCAGGAGCATATTTTGTTACTGTTCTTTTAGTCCAATCTTCTGTTTCTGTCAAAGCAGTTGAAGAATCAGTATCAGTTTCTAATAATGTATTAGAAGCATCATACCATAATATCTTAATATACGCACCATTACCTGTTCCTGCTGTAACACTTGCAGTTTTAAGATAATAAGTGAACCTATATGCCGGAACTCTTTGGTCTTGGGGATATTCTACACTAATATTATCAGTAGTTTTCCAATAAGCTGTTTCCTGAGCCCCTGCTGTAATTGATATACTTTTTCTTCCTGTATAAGCAGTATCAGAATGAGTATAAGTTGCAGATGTTCCTGAAGTTGATTCCCAATCTTCAACCCCCCCTGTTGCATCACTATCTACTTCTTCAACATCACCATTATCCATTAATTCATTTTTATCTTCTTCAAATAATTCATCACCATCAATTTCAATCTTAACAAAATCAGAAACAGTAGAAACATTATTCATAACTATAACCCTTTCATCACCTTGATTTCTAAATGTTTCAACATAATAATATGCATTTTCACAAATATCATCAATTTCTACATCAACTATACCTTGAATATTAGTTAATTGAGTAGAATCTATTTCAGAAGTAGATACCCCACTCCTATCACGAATATCCGTAGCGTCACTATAACCATCATAAGCCATTTATAGTAACCTCATCTTTTAATTCTTTTAATTAATAATTTTAATTCTTTTGTTATTATTGTTCTCCTTTTACCAAATTTTTCACTATCCAATAAATTTTCTAAATCAGTTAAAGGTAAATCATTAATATTTAATCGTTTAAGTACAGTTTTACTATTCTGACTAAGAAAATTAATTACATCTTTTTCGTCTAATGTTGCATAAACTTTTTCTTCTCCTTCTTTTTTAACTTTCTTTTCTACAACATCTTGTTTTTCCAGAAATTCAAATCTCCCTGCATCAACATAAAATTTTAATCCTTTTCTTTCTTTCCAATTAGAAGGAAGTCTTTTAATTTCATTTTCTTTAATTTCATAATCATTGTCAATTAAATGAATTCTTGAAAGAACTCTTGGTCCTTCTTTTTCTTCTTTTTCTTTTTTTATAAGAACTTTAGAATTATCCTCTTTCTTATTTTCAGCAACAAAATTTATTTCTTCTTCTACCATTTTTAAGACCTCTCTTGGCTTTATTTATTTTTTTCTTTCTCTTTTAATAAATTAAAAAAAAAATAAAAAAATTTAAATGCTTGTAATTGTTGCAACCGCATTAACTCTCACAACAGCAGCTGGTACAACCCTTTCATAAACTTGAACCTTTGTAGTTTGAGCATCATTATCATCAAAGATATTCATGCTTAACTTTTTAGCTTCAGCAGTCATAAAAGCACCAGTTGTACCTGCTTTAAAAATTGTTGCTACAGAGTCTGTACAATTACTATTCTCTTCAATCTTTAATCCCATAAATGGAATTGTTTCTCCAGCTGCTTTCTGAATAGACATCTCAGTTACACTATACCAGGTATTCGACGCTGCGATACTCATTAAATCTTCATATGCAGTGGGGTCTAATAACATAGTATCTGGTTTATAACCGTCTAATCTACTTAACCTTAAAGCAGCACGAACATTTGCCACTGGGTCTGCAGATGATGTCGACCAAGCATTCGAAGCTGCAGTTGTATTTCCAGTATCTGTTTCTAATCTTGTTACAATTTGTCCATCTTCATACTCAAATACCCAATCAACAGCTTGTCTTGTTTGACCTGCACGAAGATTAATTTGTTTCAAAGCATCTGCTTCCCAGGAAATTTTAAACGCTTTCATAATTTTCATAAAAGGTTTACTCCCTTTAGTAGCATCTGCATCTTCGTAATCAGGTTCCGCACCTTCAGCAACTTCTTTTGCACTACTCATTTCATCCAATACATTATAGATGTAAGATTGTGCACCTTCATCTGGACTTGTATCGACAAATCCAAATCTTCTTAACTTTGACACATATTTTAATCGCTCAATTGCAGCAGCTCGTAACACTTCAGACACTTCACTTGGAAGTGTACTTGTTGATACTAGGCTCAATTGTTCTTTTGTATATGCACCCATTTTTTATCACCTTTGTTTATTTTTATAAAGTTAATAATACTTTAATTGCATATCGTGTTCCAGCAGTGGATACAGCTTCTAATGCAATTCCAATAGGTTTTCTATCGTCCGTGTTAAAATCTGATGTAGTCGCAGCAGCAGCAGTTGCATGAACAACAACTTGTCCTGTATAACTACTATCACTATCCTTTCCAATCATAACTCTTTCCCCAGGAACAATTGCTGTCTGATGTCCAGATGTTGAATCATCCCATCCATAAAGCGTTGCTACTCCATTTGTCTGAACACTAACATATCTTTGTTCTGCGGCAGTCGTCGCAGGTTTTCCACTTACACAAATACCAATAACTTTTATACTTGCATCTGTTGCGCATGCTTGGGCATCACCACTACTATCTAATTCAATAATTTTACCTTCCGCAATAGCCGCAGTTGTTGAGATGGATTGAACACTAATTATACTAATGTTCCCACCCTTACTTCCAATACCTTCAGTTGCCATTTACTTTCACCTCATTCTTTATTTTTAAAATATTCATCAACACTCTTTTCTTCAATTCCTGCGTTAATCATCATCTGTCTTAACTTGTTATTTTTTACATCTTCTTTCTCAGATATTTCACTACCTTTTAATGTTTCTTTTCTAACAGATGATTTAACATTATCAAGTTCATCTACCATAACGTTAACTGTACTAACACTTAATTTTCTTAACATTTCTTTTTGTTTAGTAACATCGTCATTCTTAATCAACCCTAAACTTAATTTTCTGTTAACTAATTTGTCAACTGCTTTATCTTGTTTTGCTGCGGATAACTTTTTAATTGTATCTTCATATTTTTTAAGTTTACTAACTTCCGTTTTCAATTCACTAATTTCATTATTTCTCTCTTCTAAATCTGTTGCTGCTTTTTCAAGAAGCTCTTGTGCTTGTTTTAAAGTTTTCGCATCCTCTGGATTTGGAATTGAAAATTTCGAAACATTTTTAATAACATTAGCTAAAATTGATGTAACACTTTTCATATCACCATTCTTTGCATTTTCTAAAGCTTGTTTCAATTCAGATGCTAATTTATCAGATTCTTCTTCTTCATCTTCACTTTCTTCTTTAGATTCTTCTTCAACATCAATATCTTCTTCTTCCTTACTTGATTCTTCAGGAACGTCTTCTTCTTGCTTACTTTTTTCTTCAGCAGGAATTTCTTTTTTGCCTTCCTTATCTTCAACTTTTTTTACTTCTTCATCTTCTGCCATTTAAAATCACCTCATAGTTATATAACTAATAAAATAATAGAAATTTATATTCAAGGTTAGGTTTCAGTGGGTCCTTCCCTAAATAAAATTACCTAATACTTATATAATAATTTTAGTCTTTATAAATATTTTGTTTTATATTACCAAAAATATATATTAAATAATATAAATATTTATAAATATATAATATATTAATCATTTATGATACCAACAACTGTTACTATAAGAGAAAATCAAAAAGAACAAATCGATAAGCAATGTTTGAATTTATCAAAATTTGTTAGAATCAAACTTGATGAATATTTTGGACTTTGAAAATTACGATGCAATAACTGTTGCATCTCGACATGCAGGATTATTTTCCGATAAAATACTTAATTCATCAAACTCACTAATATCTTCAGCAACTAAACCTTTATCTTTATCAATTTCTTCTTTTGTATAAATACCAACAGATGTTTTACGAATTTTTTTATTATAAATATCTTTAGCATATTTATAATCAAAAATTAATCCATCATAAAATATAGCACTTTTTTTCTTATACTTACCATATTTACTTTTCGTTACCCAACCAACAACTTTATCAGCATTATCATCTTGATGATTTAATCTAAATTGAACACCTGTCAATAAAGGAGCAGCTTTTTTAACAACTTCATCAGGATAATAAATCCATTCTCCATTACTCCCTCTCCAAGCTCCTGATGTAAGAGCAATACCTTCAACTTTTAAAGGCATCTTAAAAGGCATCTTTTTTCCTGACCAACCTTCTAATTTTTGTAATTTTAAAGCATTAATAGGTAATGAATGTGTTCTTAATTTATAAGTTCCTAAAAATTTCTTAATTTTATTTTCTGTTTTTAAAGGAATAATTTTATTCAACATATCTTTAATTTCTTCTTGAATAGATTTCCCATAAATAGCTATATTCATATCTTCATCTGAAATTCTCTTTTCAATAAATTTTTCTTTAATTTCATTAATCATTAATCTTGCTTTCATACCTATTAATGATTTTTCCCACCATCTTAATTCCTTTGGAATTTTTACTCTCCAACTTTTAGGTAAGGCAGAAAAACTTTTCTTTGGAACAAAATCTTTATCTTTTGCTTTTTGTGAAAAAACAAATGGTAAACTAGATTTTGCTTTCTTTAAAATTCCTTTTTTCATTATCCATCTTCCATTATATTTTTTACCATGTAAAAAGTATTCATTTTTTACACCAAACTCTACCCATCCTTTATCAATTTTACTTTTTGAATCTAATGCTTTCTTATCTAAAGAAAACTTTAATTTATTATTATGTTTATGCATTACAAATTTCGGTTTAGATTGTTTCTTCTTTCCAAGTATCATTGAAAATGTACATCTGCAACTTGCGTGGGGTGAAGGAGGTAAATATGTTTCATCATCTTTCTTAAATTCTCGACCATCTAAATCTTGACAAATTTTACATGTCCTTTCATCTGCGGAAGCTTCATATTTCCAACCAGTTACTTCATCAATACTTTTTAATGAATCAAATCTACCACGATTAAAAGCTCTCATAGTTTCTGTTTGAGCAATTATCCTTGCTCTTGTCTCAACACTCATTAATTTTGTATATGCTTTTCTAACTACCTTTCCATTAAGAATTTTTTCGGGAACATTAATTTCAACTCCTTTATCAAAAACATTATTTATTCTATTTTTTATTTTTCTAACGCCTTCACCTACTTTCATACCTTCTTCAATTTGTTTCTTAATATTATTTTTAATATTTTTTGAAACACTTCTTGATAACTCTAAACTATAGGATTTAATAAATTCAATAGCAAAAGGATTAATTGTTTTTGGAATTGGTCTTTTTAATTCTTTAAAAATACTATCTTGACCTTGTTTAGCATTTTCATCCATTTCTTCTTCTATAACAACTTTTAATTCATTACTACCTATATCTTTATTTGCATATTTTTTAGGTTGCAATGATAAATATTCTTCTTTTATATTTTTAAAAGTATTTTTTAATCTATTATAAAATTTACTTTCTGATTTAATTAAATCAGGGTAAACTTTATCCCAAACCTTTTTAAAAAATTCTACTTTACTGAATTTATATAAAGTCTTTTCTCCTTCTTCCCTTAAATCTTCAACAATCCATTTATATTGACAATCAACACAACCAAACATCACTTGTTTACCATCTTCCATAAATCCGACTAATCTAATGTTTTTACTATTACACTCAGGACAACCATATTCTTTTGCAAATGTAATAATATCTTTTATATTGGATTTAACTTCTTTTGGAAGTCTAGATATATCTTTGTTAATTTCATCTGGAATAACATCAGTTAATTGATGTAATGTTTCATCTACTATTAACTTAATTACATTTAACTTTTTTTCAACTAATGATTCCATTTGATACACCTCACTTTTCAAAATATTTTTTAATTGTTTCTTCCTTAATATCAGCTTTTTCCATCAAAGCTTTTAACTCCATATTTTCTTGTTGTGTTGGTTGTCCTGGTCCAGGTCTTTCTATTCTTCTCATTTGTCCACCACATTTTGGACAAGTTTGTAAATTACAATGGTCACTATAAGTTTGTTCATAACCACATTTTATACAACTACATTTATACTCTTCTGCCATTTTTTTTCTTCCTCCAATTTCTAAAGCTTTAGCATGTTTTTCTAAGTGTGCTTCTGCTTTTGATATTCCTGCTTTGTAAGAAATTTGACTAACTCTTGCCAAAGCATTTCTTAAATGGGGAATATCAACTGTATCATCTTCATTTCCTGATTTAACATTCATACCATGATGAGGTAAAAATCTTAATGTTCTTGGAACAGTTTTTCCTTCATCATCTTTCTTTCCACCTGGAGCAAGCACTGCAAACGAATTGTCAGGTAAATTATTCACAAATTTTGTTGTCCAGTCAGCAAGTTTTTCTAATAAACCATTAACTTTATTTCTTATCAAAATTAACTCATCTTTTAAATTTTCATCCACCATTTTTCTCACCTTTTTCATTTTGATATCCACACAAAAATACAACACTATATTTGGGGTTTTGTAATTCAAATAATTCTCTCACAGACTCTTTTTCTGCATAAGGACAAGTTGGGACACCAACAAATTCTGGTTTCAATAACATACAATATTTTTTACCATCAACTACAAGGGAATTTTCTCCTTTACAATTTTTTATTAACTTTTCTAAGTCAACTGTTTGTATATCTTTAATCATATTCAACTTATTCTCCAATCATTTTCATCAAAATCATCTTTTTTTTTGTAATCACACAAATATATATTAACGTAATTTTCATGACCTATTCCAATATCTCTAATTACAGATTTTTTAGCATATTTACATTTTGACTTTTCATTTGACTCAGGTCTTAACAACATACAATATCTTTCACCTGTTACTCTAACTAATATACTATTTTTTCCTTCACATCCTTTTACTAGCGCTTCAAGCTTGTGTTTTTTCACAATATCACTCTTCCTGAAAAATGACATTTTTTAATTTACAGTAAAAAACAGTAGCCATTTTAGTATGGTCACCATAACTTATATCTTCAACTTTAGGCTCACTACCATATTTGCAAAGGTTCTGTCTTGCCGGAAACATTAATCTGCAATAAAAAATTTCTGGTTTTCTAGGAAGTCTTGAACTGCCTTTATTACCACCTGACAAAATACACTCTTCTATTCTTGCAGTTAAGTTATCTTTATCAATCATATTGCTTCACCACTTCCGTAAACTTTCTTTGAATGAGTAGTGATTGATTCATTATATAACCTTCTTACTTCAGCAGGTGATAAAGAAACATTGTAAATCCTTATATCATCAATAGTGCCGTTGAAAAAACCAGCACCACCAGTATAATAAGAACTAATAACTAAATTATAATCATTACCTGCAAAAACAAAATCAGCACCACAATCTGTTGTGTCTATCTCAACACCATCTTGATAAAGTAAAGTCTGAGTTCCATCATAAACACCTACAAAATGTCGCCATATATTAGTTCCGAATGCTATTGACCTAGTAGCCTGACAAGGACTTCCTGATGAATTAAAAACATTAAAATAAGGATAATTTGAATAAGTGAAAAAACTATAACCACCTTGACCGGAAGGTGCTTTGTGTAATACATATCTTGTTCCAGCAATAATATTATTTTCCTTCATCCAATATGAAAAAGAAATTTGACC
>Ga0315541_1001773_pt1 | contig 19208 bp, 21 predicted proteins | sample SalMarSW160190MG_FD_203095 | JGI IMG/M metagenome (GOLD analysis project Ga0315541, IMG submission 203095) | Salt marsh sediment microbial communities from the Plum Island Ecosystem LTER, Massachusetts, United States - Salt Marsh Sediment SW1601-190 ...
TTATGTCAAAGTCGCTTATCAGACGGCTGAAAATCTCATAAAGATGAACCTCAGCACCTCCAGACAGCGGATTGATCCAATCCAGCCAGTTGATTATCAGGAGCCGCTGGCTCTCTTTATTCCTCAAATTCAATCATTCCATCTTTTAGATGGACCTTTCTCTCTGCCTGATCTGCAACGTAGTGTTCATGAGTAACGAGAATTACCGTCTTTCCCTCCTCGTGAAGTCTATAAAATATTTTCATAATCTCTTCACCTATTTTTGAATCCAGATTGCCGGTTGGCTCATCAGCAAGAATAATCTCTGGATTGTTGGCAAGCGCACGGGCGATTGTGACCCTCTGACGCTCTCCACCGGATAGCTGGTTGGGTAAATGGTAAATCCTGTGGTAAAGACCTACATTATCGAGTAGTTGAACAGCCCTTTCCTTTCTCGCCTTTGGTGGTATTCTGTTATAAATCATAGGAAGGGAAACATTATACCAGGCTGATACATCAGGCATCAAATAGAAATCCTGGAACACAAAACCTATTAATTCCTTTCTAATATCAGCCAACTCATCGTCATTCATTTCTCCAACATCTCTTTGTTGAAGATGATATTCCCCTGAGGTTGGCACATCCAGGCAGCCAATAATATGCATAAGTGTGGATTTACCGGAACCCGAGGGTCCTACTATGGATATGAATTCACCACGACTTATAGTAAGATTAACTCCTTGGAGAGCATGGACCTCGGTGTCGCCTAATTTATAGGTCTTTTTCACGTTTTCCATCTCTATTAGTTTACTCATAGCGAAGTGCCTCTACAGGACTTAAGGCAGCAGCTTTCCTTGCTGGATAGAAGCCAAAGAAAACACCTGTTACGAATGAAAACCCAAAACCAAGGAGAATTCCCCAGATAGGCATACCAAAGGGAATCTTCCCCGCAAGAGATATTAGTTTTGTCAAAGAGAAGCCCAGGAGGACGCCTATTACCCCACCCACCAGACAGATCATAACAGATTCTAGTAAGAACTGGCCCAGGATCTCAGAGGATTTCGCACCGATTGCCTTTCGGACACCAATCTCCCTTGTGCGTTCTGTGACTGAAACCAGCATTATATTCATAATGCCTATTCCTCCCACCACAAGAGATATACCGGCTATCCCTATCATTATGATAAACAAAGCCTTAGTCAATTGATTGAATTGTTTTGTTAAAGCACCTGCAGAATTGATAGAGAAATCATCCTCTTCATCTTCTTTTACCTTCCTGGTTCTCCGAAGTATCCACCGTATCTCTTCTCTTGCTTCCTCTTCATCCTCTGTAAGCACAGCTATTGTTATTGACCTTCTTATACCTGTGAACTTGGACATCGTTGTATAGGGAATTATGGCAACATTATCCATACTCTGCCCCATCATTTCTCCCAGTTCTTCAAGCAACCCTATAACTGTGAAGAGCCTCCCATTTATCCTAACATTTTTACCTATGGGATTCTCATCAGGAAACAGGGTTGTCGCTACATCATTTCCCAGGACGCAGACATCTTTTCTATACTGAATATCATCTGCTGAGAGAAAACGGCCCAGCTTTACTCGCTGATTCATTATTTCGGGAAAATCCTCAGTTGTCCCGTCTATGCTAACCCCACTTGCCTTTTTATCTCCACGTTTTACCTCAAATCTATTTGAGATCTGTGGAGCTACATATTTAAAGGCAGAGCCATATTCCTTTAGAGCCCGAACCTCTTGCATTCCAATATCCCTCCTCTGCCGTATCTTCCACCAATCTATTCCCCCTCCTCCCATCACCCAGGGGAACTTCTGAACATAAAGGACATTGGCACCAAGGGAAGAAAAACTACTTGCCACCTGTTGCTTAAGTCCTGTAATTACTGATATAACTGCTATCACAGTTGTAACACCGATAATAATTCCAAGGGTCGTAAGCAGGGACCTTAGCTTGTTGGTCTTTATTGCTTCTAACGCAGAGCGCACACTCTCTGCTAAAAACCCTCTGTCCATATTTCTATCTTCTCACTCGCACTCTTTTAGGTCCTTTTGATTTTTCTTCTTTCTCTTTTTTATTTTCCGTGCTATCTTCTTTTTCCTCTGACCAGGAGACCTTCTGTTTATCTGTTAGTTTCATAAGAATCTTGAGCGGCCCAGTAACGATTAGGTCTCCCTCATTTACCCCTTCTATTATCTCTGACCACCTGCTTTCAGTTATGCCTGTGGTGACCGAGGTGAATTCCACCGACCCATTTTGAATACGGTAAACACCTTTTTTGTTCTTTTCTGATACAATTGCCTGGAGTGGAACACGGAGAACATCGTTCTTGACGTCGGTGATAATATCATTAGAAGCGCTCATACCTGGGAGCATGCCTGGATGATGAGCGATGCTAATCTTTACCTCAAATTCTACTGCGCCAGTTCCATTCGTAAGTCCATACTTCGGCATAGAGGCTATGTTATAAACAGTTCCGATGAACTCTGTATCAGGGAAAGCCTCTATGGATATTCTTGCTGTATCATTGGGAGATATTAGAGGGACTTCACTCTCATTAACGTCGGCGACACTCTCCATTGCATCAAGGTTAGATACGGTAAGGAGAACTGTTCCCGGGTTATTCATGGTTCCGGTTATAACGTTTTCGCCTTCTTCTACATTAATATGCATCACCGTTCCTGGTATTGGTGATCGGATGGTAGTTTTCTCGAGTCTATTCTTTGCCCTTTTCAATTCTGTTCGTGCATTTTCCAGATTTAATCGGTCTACTTCAACTGATGTCGCTATATTCTCAAAGTTTTCCTTTGAAATGAGGCCCTTATGGTAAAGTTCTTTTTTCCTCTTGAATTGCTGCTCTTTGAATTCGAGGTTTGCTCTATTCGCACCAACATTGGCGATTGCGCTCTTGTATGCCGCAAATTGTTCGGTTGAATCAAGTTTTGCAAGGACCTGTCCTTTCTTTACCCAGTCTCCCTCTTCCACGTAGAGTTTTACCAGTTTACCCATAATGTCTGAATTTATATTTACTTCCTTAACTGCGTGGATTTTGCCAGGAGCGGATACTATCTGTTCAACCTTTCCCTTCCTTACATACTGTACCTTTACCTCAGCTGCACTACCACCTTTAAGATTGACGGCAATGATAATTATTATTACTACTATCACCACGCCAATGATTATAAGTTTTTTCTTTTTCCTCATGGTAGCCTCCCCATCGTCCTTTTCACTTTATATATGGATAGATAATAGTCAAATAGAGCCTGTGTGGTTGAGTACTGCGCCTGGAGCAGGTCTTCCTCGGCACTTAATAATTCAATTATAGAAGCTTCTCCTAGACGATACCTTTCCTCAGTTGCTTTGTAACTCTCTTTTGCCAGTTCCAGTGTGGTTTTGGTGAGGGTCAATTTTTCTACTGATTCTTTATATCCCAGATATCCGTCCTCTACTGAAATTCGTATCTCCCTTTCTCTGTCGCGAGCCTGCATTTCTGCAACGGATAACTGCAAGCGAGAAATCATTATCTGATTCACCCTTGAGAAACTGGTAAACAGTGGGACGGATATCGATAACCTGATGGAATAGAAATCACCCTCATCCCATAAAGAAGAGGATGGAAAATTATCTCCGGAATAGCCATAACTCCCATTCAAAGAAAGCGAAAATAATTGATTTGCAGTATTGCTCAAGAGATCCAGTTTTGCGCTCCGGGCAGAAGCTTTGTACATGTTCAAGGGCGGGTCGTTACGAAGGGCATCATTTAATATTGAATCTTTCGAAGGCAATCCAAATTTGATAGAGGGTTCAGTAAGGTTTAATGTATCTGTAGGTTCCATCCCGATGAGCTTCGCAAGGGCAAGCTTTGCAACCCTTTCTCCTTTTTTAGTACGAAGGAGTTCATATTGTGCCTGAAGGTGATCAACCTTGCTCTTCAAGAGTTCTGCTTTTGATGCAGATCCAAGATTCATCTTCTCCTCCACAAGGAGGAGATTGTTTCTCGAACGCTCTACCGCTTTTCCCTTACTCAGAAGTAATTGTTCCATCATAAGTGAGTTAAGATAGGCAGTTACCACCTGAAATACGATCTCATTTCTTGTGTCGAGGAAGGAAAAATATACAGAACTGTTCTTATGGCGGGTGGAATATGCATCTACAAAATCAGTTAGTTTTAGATCCCAGGAAAGAGTAACGTTATAGGATTTTGTGGTATCGAACAATTCTAATCCCGAGGAGGTTCCGTGGGAACGGCTATAGTCATAACGTCCATATACGTTTGGAAAGAGTTTTGAGTAAATAAAGGAATTTGTCTTCTGCTGGATGAGGAAATTCTTTTTAGCCTGTAGATATAGGAGACTTTCCGAAAGGGCTCTATTGATGGCCTCATCAAGATTTAATGTTATTGAGGAGAACAAGAGTAGAAGAATCAAAAGCTACCCTCCCTTGTTAAAAGAACCTTGAATGCCAGAGTGATAACGAAGGTAAGGATTGCGACAATAGATGCCTTTTTCCTGGATATTCCCGCTAATTCAGAGATACCAAAAGCAAGAAGAATATATATCCAGATTTGAAATATGTCTATACCAGAAGTAAGTGTATATAGTCTTGTGTTTTCCGGTTTAAAGAAGAGTGTTACTCCTGTGTCTACTGATAAATCCCGAATAGAAATTATATTCTGAGGGCCACGAATCAAGAGAACAATAACTGTGATTATGCTTTTTATGACTCCAATTACAGAGGAATACGCATATAAATCCAGTGCTTTTATAAAGTTCCAATCACCCCCAAAGCCATTTGATATCATCCAAAAGATGACTGAAATTACAAACCAGCTAACAAGTGTTCCTATAGGAATTATAATATATCTCAATAAACCAAAGCCCTTTGGTAATTCTCTATCAATTCCCATTTCAGCCATTTTCTGGGCAGTTATTCGAGCTATGACAGGAGTACTAATCCAGGTGACTATCAATGCAACTACAACAATAAGGATGAAAGGAATCCACCAATCATCCTTTTCTCTTATATGAGTAAAAACCTTGCCGGGTTCGATAATTATATTTATCAAATTAGCCATTTTCCCCTCCTCTTTATAGTTTTATGCAAATACAATAACAATATTCAAATCACTGTCAAGTAATAAAAACCTCTTGATTTATATAATATTATATATAAAATAAAGACATTATGGTAGTACTATTAAGCATTGCTTTTGGATATCTATTTGGTTCAATACCCTTTGCTATAATTATTTCCAGATTGAGAGGTGTAAATATCAGGGAGGTAGGCACTGGTAATCCCGGAGCTGCTAATGTCTTCAGGGAGGTTGGTGAGGTCTGGGGAGTATTAGTCTTTCTTGTGGATGCACTCAAAGGAGTAATACCCATGTTTATTGCGGATAAGGTGCTAAATCTACCTGCATATAATCTACACCACCTTTTCTGGGTGGGACTGGTTGGAATTGCTGCAGTTGCTGGACATTGCTGGTCTGTATTCCTTGACTCTAAAGGAGGAAGAGGTGTGGCAACCACAGGAGGAGTTTTACTGTATCTCTTTCCTAAATTCTTTCCAATTGGTATTGCGGCGTATTTCCTTATGCAAAGGAGTCCCAGGAATGCAAAATTGGTTCTACCGGTTTTTATAGTAGTACTGGGCTTACTGGTCTTTTTATATCGAGAATCACTCCCATGGATTATCCCTTTCCTTATCATATTCCTGATTGTCTCCTTAGTTGCTAATAGACGGGCTCTTCGTGAATTGAAAGGAGGGACAGAATGAAACTAATAGCAAGGAAAACGTACAGAATCGGTGCGGGTATAGTATTTCCGCTGGTATATTATTTCTCTCCAAACAGGATCATTGTGGAAATTCTTCTCTTTTATCTCATGGGTATGATGACCGTAATTGAGATAATGAGGCACTTATCTCCAAATATCTGGAAGGTGATGGTTGAGCATTCTCATGGAATCCTACGAGAGAAGGAAGATTTCATCACTGGGACAATGGCTTTACTCATATCTAATGCAATAGTCATTGCCTTCTTTGATAAATGGGTAGCGATTATAAGCTTAATCTTTATGCTATTCGGTGATACCGCTGCTTCAGTAATAGGGTCAAAATATGGACAGGTGAAGATTGGGGATAAGACTTTAGAAGGAAGTCTTTCCTTCTTTATAACAGCACTAGTTATAGCATTAATTTTCTACAAATTCATCCCAATCCATCTCGCAGTTCTAATTATAGGAGCGGTTGTCGCAACTATAGTGGAAGCATTACCTTTAAAGATAAATGATAATCTCACAGTAGCGATTGCTTCTGCAATTGCTATGCAGATTTTCGTATTTTAGGCTTGCCTCAGAATTTTAACCACAGATTACACAGATTTACACAGACACCTAATTCAATAATGGGACGCAGATGAACGCAGATAAATTAGGTCTTAGGTTTTCGGTCTTAGGTCTTTGTTCGAAACCTTATTTACCCATAAACTCATCTACCCATCTACAATCGGTCCTCCGTCTCCGGTCCATATCGAACGCAATCAACGCACCAACACGGAAGATAAAGTTAGAGAAATATTGTCAAGTGTCGAGATTTGACCCCATAAGCACCATATTTACCCATAAACTCATCTACCCATCTACAATCGGTCCTCCGTCTCCGGTCCATATCGAACGCAATCAACGCACCAACACGGAAGCTAAAGTTAGAGAAATATTGTCAAGTGTCGAGATTTGACCCCATAAGCACCATAAGCATAGAAGGGGGGTGACAAATGAGAATTAAAGGCATCTTTTTTGACCTTTACGGAACACTCTTGACCTATGGTGATATGTCTGCTGCTTGGTCAGATTGGTTTTCAGCATTTTATGACTGCCTAAGGGAATATGGCTTGTTAATATCGAAAGAGTCATTTGCCTTACGTTGCGATGGGTTTTTCGGAAGACCTGAGCCACCTTCTAAAGATGATGGACTGACCGTCCTTGAACGCCGCATCCAGGCACTCTGTGTAGATTTAGGGATGGATCTAAGAAGCAAAGAAATTAAAAAGGCTGCAACAGCGGTTGTCAAAGCATGGCAAAAACATATATCTTTGGATCTGGATACTCTCCCTGTATTACAAGCATTGAAGCCAAAGAAGACTCTTGCCCTGATTTCTAATTTCGATCACCCACCCCATATTTATTCTCTCCTCTTGGAACTATGCCTTTCGGAATTTTTCGATACAGTAGTTATTTCAGGCGAGGTAGGAGTCAAAAAACCAGATCCATATATTTTCTCTTTTGCTCTTGAACAAACCAAACTTCGACCGAATGAAGTGGCCTATGTAGGAGACACCTTGGATGATGTCCAGGGTGCTCGTGCTGCAGGGCTTTATCCAATACTTATTAAACGAAATGAATCGAATAAAAGCCATGCAATCCTGGATTTCAAATCGAATCAAAAATCTTCAGAGAGTGATTCAGAAATATTAACTATTATTGATGGTGTGAAGATAATTTCCGGATTGTCAGAGCTTATTTTGATGTCGCGATGATAAAATCGGAGAGAATTACAGCGTATAACACGGGCTTTGAGACCCACTACGTTCGCCCAAATGCCCGCTGACGCTCACACTTTGCAAAGACCGGGAACGATATGCAATGCAATATAACGAAGTTGTTTATCACTTGAAGAAAGTGGGCTTCAAAAATTTTAATTTCACTCAAACAATTTCCCATAACCTAACAGAGATAAGAAATATTGAGCCAATAAAGAAAGGTCATGGTAAAGGACCATTTGTTGTGATCAAGGCAGTAAAATGAACAGTAAGCCATTACAGCGTATAACACATACGCTGATTCATCAGACATCATTGACATAGTAGGATAAGCAAGTAGAATGTCATAATGGTTTATTTTAGCAACTTAGACGAGAGCGTGGATAAAACCAAAATGGATAATTTTGGGTTCAGTATAATGTTCCCAAAAGTAAGTATATACGAAGTAACCAACGTGAAGAACTTATATGAAATTTTGGATGTTGCCCTTAGAGAACAAATGTTGCTAAATTGTAGATAATTAGGATGGCAGTATGAATAAAGAATCCGACATTTTGAAAATAGTAGAAGAAGACATTCTAAGGATACTAGGTGAAAGAAAAGGAAAGGGTTCCTTAAACATTATAAAGGAGGAAATTAATATTATATTATCTTATATATCTGAAGCAATTGAGAGACTTAAAAAAGAAGGATTAATTCAAGCTCAGCAAGGATTTTTTGAATTGACAAAGACGGGAGAAAGAATAGCAAAAGATATTTTAAAGAAACATGTTGTATTTGAAAATTATTTGAAGAGAACCAGAACTGAAAAAGAAGCACATGAAATAGCGAATATTCTTGAGCACTATATTTCTGAAGAAGTTATTAAGAATATAAAAGAATTATCTACATTTAAGGGGAAAGGAGTTCCTCTAACAGAACTTAAATTGCCTAAAGAACTCTTGATTGCAAATATTACTATTCCTGACAATGAACTATTTGAGAGAATAATTAGTATGGGGATATTCCCGGGAGAAAAGATAAAGATAATGAATGAAATTCCGAATGGTATTGTTATCAAAATAAAAAACAAAAAATTTGTCTTAGACGAAAATATAGCGAAAGAAATCATGGTTATAAAATTGTGAGAAATCTTAAAATACTTTTGATCGGGCAGCCTAACGTAGGGAAATCATCTTTACTTAATGCATTGGTTGGTCCAAGAGTTACGGTATCAAATTATCCTGGAACTACAGTTGAAGTAACTAAAGCCAGGAAGGAAATCAATGATACAAAAATCGAATTTCTGGATACTCCTGGGATATACTCTATATCTGATAGAAGTGAAGAAGAAAAGGTTACTGAAAAGGCATTGTTTGAAGAGGGAGCAGATAAAGCAATAATAGTTGCTGATTCCACTGCTCTTGAGAGAAGTCTTTACATGGTTTTGCAAATTTTGGAGGCGGAAATACCCGCCATCGTAGCTCTAAACTTTGTGGAAGAAGCCGAAAAGAAAGGTATAAAAATTAATTCAAAAAAATTAGGGGAACTTCTTAATGTCTCAATTGTTCCTATAAACCCTCTAACTAAGAAAGGGATTGATAATCTCATAGATTCATTATTAAAAATCAAAACAGAAGCAAAAGGTTTTAGAGTTGGATATGATGACCATATAGAAAAGGCAATAAAACAGATTAGCTTAGAATTAAAAGAAAGTAGACTACCGAATAGATTTATTGGCTTGAGGATTTTAGAAGAGGATGAAGATTTTTATAAGTATCTGAAAAGCAAAGGGATAATTGGAAGAGTTAAAAAGAGTCTAGACGAACATCCAAAGGTTGCAGAGGATATATCAATAACCAGATATGGTACAGCTTCGTTTATGGCTGAAAAGGTTATTCAAATAATTCCAATGAAGAGAGAAAAAAAATTAGAAGGGGATGTTGATAAAGTTCTTTTGCATAGAATCTGGGGTCCGTTTATTACTGGCCTATTCTTTCTTGTCATTTTTGGGATATTACTATATCTTGGCAATCTGATACAAGGCATTCTTATGGGTTTGACAGAAAGCCTTTTATCTTCTTTGGGCATAGCGGTCCATTCTGTCGTTACTATTGTATTAGTTCAGGGTTTAACCGGGCTTGCGGCAGGTGTTTCTATTGCTTTACCTTATGTGTTTTTATTTTATTTGCTCTTAGGCTTGTCAGAGGATATAGGTCTTCTTTCCAGATTTATCGTTAATGCTGAAAGATTTCTGAAAAAATTAGGTTTACCTGGGAAATCATTTATTCCCTTAGCATTAGGATTAGGTTGCACTGCGCCAGCAACCAGAGCTACCAGAGTCTTATCATCTAAGAAAGAACAATTCCACACTGCCTCATTATTTGCTTTTGTACCTTGCTCAAGCAGAACTGCCATAATAATGGGGATAGTTGGATTTTATGGTGGCATGAAATTAGCCATAGCTGTTTTTGCAACTTTACTTGTTGCTGGTTTACTCTGGACTCTTGGAATAAAGAAGGTCATCCATTTAAAGGGCGAACCTTTACTTTTGGAACTTCCACCTTATAGAAAACCATTGCTTGGGAATATTCTTGCTAAGAGTTGGATCAGGATGAAGGATTTTGTATACATAGTTATACCATTATTAGCACTTGGAGGAGTAGCTTACGGAATTTTGAACATATTAAATCTTACCGATATTGTGGTAGAACCACTTTCACCAATAACTACTTGGTTAGGACTACCATCTAAAACTATTATTCCCATAGTATTTGGATTTTTACAAAAGGACTTAACTGGAGGAATGCTTGTATCAGTTTTAGGCAGTAAAATCTCTGCAGCTTTAACTCCCCTTCAGATTTATACCTTTGGCGTGGCAACTACCATTGGGATTCCGTGTGTAATTGCTTTGGGAATGCTTATTAAAGAATTTGGATTTAAAAGAGCGATGGTTTTGACAATAACATCAATAGCTTATGGTCTTCTATTTGCTGGTTTAGCATGGAGGATAATCTCAATACTCTCATAGAGGGGGAGAAAACATGACAAATAAAGCAATAATGATAGCGTTTAACCCAGTTCCATCAAGACGTTAAAGATGCCCTTTAAGAAATAGAAAAGATTGCTGATTTCATCACTGTTAATGCATATGGTGTATATGGGTGCATATGGTGTGCATATGGTGCATATGGGGTGCATATGGGGTCAAATCTCAACATTGGACAATTCATCTTTTATTGTCGATTCGACCTTCTTAAATTGTTTTTCTATTTTCTTCTCCTGTTCCAGTTTCTTCTTTAAGCGGTTTCGTAATCTATTCACTGCAGAATAATCAACATCCCCTACTAGCTTTCCTATCTCAGCTTGTTTTAGATCACTATATCTATATAACATCTCACTTAATATACCTCTATTTATCCCATTTGCATATCGCTTCTCAAATAATTCCTTTTCAATTTTTAATGTGTTGGAGACTATTTCAACTATTTTATCAGGACTCAAATAATCTGAAATTAACTCCCGATACATTGGTTGCTCTCTACTTGAACCATATTCTAAGTGCTCTTTTCTTACTCTCTCTAAAAACTTATCTTCTCCTAATATACCTCCTCCTTTTATCTCTTTGAACGGATCTTTTACATCTTTTTCCAGTCCTTCTATTACATATTTATAATAATTTCTCCTGCCTTTTACCATTGATAAAATTAGATCATAATTGACAAATCTCTCTGCTTTTTTCTTACTTATATATCCGGGTAAACTACTCCAACTATAATCCTCTAAAAGATTTACTTTTCCCTCCAAACTTGCTTTCCTTAAACCATAAACCCTTATTACATTCAAATGCAGATATCTGGAAACCTCAAGAAGATAATTATCCACATCTATTAAAAAGGATTTATATCTGCCCTGATATAAATGACCACTACGACTATGTCGATAATTATAATACCCAGTATAACACACATTAAAATGCCTCATAAATTCAGAAAGGTTACCCAAAGGAGTTTGTACTAACAAATGAAAATGATTGGTCATCAATATATATGAATATAAATATACCTGATACGTATCTAATGAATTCTCTAATAGTCCTAAAAACTTCACCCTATCCTTATCATCCCCAAAAATCCTCTTTCTATCATTCCCCCTGCATGTCAAATGATAATAAGCACCGGGATATTGTATCCTTAACGGTCTTGCCATGCAATAATTATAAAATTAATTATCTAATTTGTCAAGTGTTGAGATTTGACCCCAATTATACCACAATTATATTGAGATTTGACCCCAATTATACCAATTATACCACAAAAAATTAGATTAATTTTTATATTATGAGATTACTTGGGTGCTTCTTGGTTTATGCTTTTTTTATGTTTTTTGCTATATTCAAATATCAAAAAAAATAGTATTACCAAACCACCTACGCATTGAAAAGCATCAGCTAAATTGAATATATGCCAACGATATCCATTAATGCCAACATCTATAAAATCAGTTACTCTCTTGTCCAATAATCTGTCAATTATATTACCAAGTGAACCACCTATTAAAAATAATATACAAATTCTTGAGATCATTTGATATTTGGTATGTTTAATAATTGTTGAAATTTTCAAGAAAACAAACACTAAAATAATAATCAAAATTGATTTCACTGCTGAGATTGCAATGTATGGAGCATAATCTTTTAAATAGCCAAAAGTCGTACCATAATTGTAAGATAATGTGAATTTTAAAAAATTCCCTAAAACAGAAATGGACTCGTTTTCACTTATCATATTATTAACAAAATATTTCGATGATAAATCAAAAAATAAAACACATATTATAATTAATATATAAATTAATCTTTTTTTCACAAAATTCTCGGTGTTTAATAATTGGTATAACATAGTTTATACATCCTAAAAGGATTAGCAAATCCATCATGAAAAGATGTATAAACTCCTATACATTTTTGTCTGGGTAACTACTTAACACTCTTAACATAAATAATATATCTATCATAATTCCAAATTCGTTGAATTTTTTATCCATCAAAAAGTGATGAATAAACTCCTCATTTACATTTTCACGATCTCTAATTTTAGTCACATACATCTCATTAGTTAATTCTTATTCATAAAACATCAGCTGGGCTACGTACACCTTTTCCAGCCTTGTTCAACACATGGGTGTAAATCATGGTTGTTTTCAGATTCTTATGTCCCAATAATTCTTGGATAGTTCTTGCAGTGCACCCCGTTATTTTGGACAAAACGAGAGTTTATATAAGTTACACTTTTCTGCCTCATTGTCAAGCTCTTTCTCTTGAGAACCCTCGTACACAGCTCTCGGTGTTTGGTAGTTGAGACTCTGATGAACCCGTTCGGTCTCATGCCACGTTCTATAAGACTCCCAGGCTAGTTTAGATTCCCCAATACTCCGATAGTCGTTCCAATATACCTCTTCTGTCTTGTACTTACTGAAAAATGCCTCGATATACGGCTTGTCATCAGGACACCGCACACCGGCATATTCCAACATAACACCCAAGCGCCGTGCAGTCTCACGAAACTTCCGTGCCTTAAATTGCGGTCCACGATCAACCCGTAAGACCAACCGATGCCCAGCAGGGACACGACCACCAAAACGCTTTAATAATGCTTGCCCCAATACACCAACCGCTTCATCCGACCGACAACGTTCGCCAAAATAATCACCAGGAATTTCCTTATCATATCCATCGATCAACGCAAATAAATAACCCTGTTGATCACCACACCAGACATAGGTCAAATCCATCTCCCAATACGTGTTCGAAAATACAGGCTCAACCAGTTCAGGACGCGTAAAGGTCTGTCCTTTTGTCTTACGCGGCTGTAATAACCCCAAATGACGCATATAGCGCAACACCCTCTTATGATTTACTTGCCAACCCAAAGCAAACTTAATGTGAACTTAATGGGGTCAAATCTCGACACTTGACAACAAGTATATTTTAGGTATTATTTATTCAAATTAAGACCATTACGGAATCAAATTCTTGGTGCATTCTGTCACGTTACCCCTCGAGGTAATAGGTGTATGAGGTCAGGCTGTAGAAATAACTATTATTAATATTTAGTATTTTTAATAGTAATGTCTTTTTGTTCTTGTAACTTGTGCTCTTGATATCTGCGTCCAATTTTGGGATTGGGATTTAGGATTTAGTTATATTAATTCTCTTTGTGTCTTTGTGGCATATATTAGGGTTTTGTATTTAGGCATTGGGGGTTAGGTTATTTTTTTATTTTAAATTTTGCAATTTTCAATTTGCACTCTTTAATGGAGCGAAGCGGCTATTTCTATATCTGTATGGTTACTTTATTAGTGTTTATCTGTATTCATCTGCGTCCCATTACATTTTTTCACTTGAGCGTAGCAGCCGTCTCTGCCCTTGGACCATAATGAAATGACAATGCGTCCTGTGGGCATGCTTTTATGCATCTACCACATCTTATGCAATCAAGTGAATCCGGATGCTTAAATATTATGACATCCATAGGACATACATTCTGGCATATATAGCATTCAGTGCATTTATTTTTATCAACATGGATTTGAAAGAAGGTGAGCTTATTGAATAACCCAAAGAATGCTCCGAGGGGACAGCCAAAACGACAAAATGGTCTCTTTATAAAGATAGAGGCGGTTATTACAAAGATCGTAATTGAATATTTTAAATAAAAGAAGCCGCCAGCTAGACCCCGCAGAGATGGGTCGAGAGCCAGTTGAGGAATTCCCGCCTCAATCCCCCCAGCAGGACACAGTCTGCAAAACCAGTTATCGCCCGTGATAAAGACAATAATCGTTGCCACCACAAAGAGCATAATATATTTTGTATATGTATGCCGCTCACTTACTCTAAACTTATAGGTCTTCAGCTTATATAGAAGTTCCTGAAAGAAACCAAATGGGCAAAACCATCCACAGATTATCCTCCCAAGGGATATTCCAATGAGACCAATAAACCCCAGAGCATAGTAGGGAATAGTTCTTGCCCCAATAAAGTGCTGATAAGTCCCGATAGGACAGGAAAACCTTGCGAGAGGACATGCATAACAATTTAAACCAGGGAAGAAGAAATTCTTGAGGTTACCTTGATATAATCCCTTGTGGAAGTAATTGTTACCTGCAAAGAATGCACCTATTAGGATACTAAAGCGAACATATCGATTGTAAAGCCACCGAAACATTAACCTATACCGATGCAGTAGAGACAGATCAAAGAACCATTGATCCCTGTTTCAATGAACTGTTTGAGTAGTATTCCTCCCAGGAAGAATCCACAACTTATGAGGAGTCCTACTAAAAAAGCTAAAGAACGCTTGTTCATCTCTATCCTATTACAATGATTTTAGGAAGCTAGCCCTTATCTTATCCTCATATCCTGGAGCATAGCCAATAATTTTATCCTTAATTTCACCCTTTCTGTTGAGGATGAAGGTAGTTGGGATTGGTTGTATACCATACTTCTTAGCTGTAGCCCTATCACCAATTAGGATAGGATAGGTTATTCCCATTGCCTTAGAAAAAGCTTTTAGTTTTTCCTCTCCATCCAATCCGACTCCTAAAATCACTAACCCATCATCTTTATATTCATTGTAAAATTGAATGTAGTGGGGTATTTCTAGCCTGCATGGAGCACAGAAAGTTGCCCAGAAATCAATGATTACTACTTTGCCCCTGTAATTTGAGAGCGTGTGTTCATTTCCATTCAGATCCACCAACGTGAAATCTGGTGCTAAGTTTACAATCTTTTTTTCTTCTCCTACCATGGATTCACTATTATTCTCTCCTCCACAACTGATGAGTAAAAGTGCAATAATAGCAAATAAAGTATAATTCTTCAATATTCCTCCTCTGCTATTGTGCCACAGAAACAATCGCTTCGCTCCAATGAAATACTGAAGTTTGTCAGTTGGTTTGTTCGTGGGTTGGTCAGTAAGCTGAAAGCTGAATGATGATAGCTGTTTGTTATAATTACTTTGCATTTTGCAATCTTCATTTTGCATTGAAGTAAAGTGGTTGTGGCTATTATTCAATGTTTTTCCTCTTTATTTTGAGTATCCTTCTCAATTTTTCCTCATTAAAGCCAACGATTTTATGATTGCCTGTGAGGGTTACTGGAACTCCAGTCTGACCAGTTTTCCCCCTGAGCTCCTTTGCAGCAGATGGATATTTAGATATATTTATCTCCTTGAATTTCACCCCGTGTTTCTTGAGGAAATCCTTTGTCTTCCTGCAATAAGGACAACTCGAGCTGGTATATACCAATATCTTCATCTTTCTTCCAGATATTCTCTAACGCCATGAGCTGCTAGGGCTCCATCACCTATAGCTGTTGCAACCTGGCGAAGAGATGTAGTTCTTACATCACCGGCTGCAAAGGCTCCTTCTTTTGAAGTGCTGAGTTTAGGGCCGGTCTTTATAAACCCCTCTGGATCCATATCAACTGCATCATTAAGGAAGCCTGTGTTGGGAACTAATCCTACGTAAATGAATGCCCCCTTTACATCTATTACCTTTTTTTTCTTTGACTCCCTATCTTCTACTTCAACGCCAGTAAGTTTTCCTTCTCCTAGAAATCTTTTTACCTCATGGTAGAGCAATAATTCAATCTTATCGAATTCCTTAATTCTATCCAGTAAAATCTTTTCTGCAGTGGGGTGGTCGAGGAATTCGACAACCTTGATACTCTTTGCGAATTTTGAGAGATATAGAGACTCCTGTATCCCTGAATTCCCTGCCCCAACCACAATAATATCCTCCCCTTCAAAGAAGGGAGCATCACATGTAGCACAGAAGGATATCCCTTTGCCGATTAATTCCTCCTCACCCGGGACATTTAACCTCCTTGGAGAAGTTCCTGAAGCAATGATAATAGCATAAGCAGTATATGCCCCACCATTGGTTTTAATCTCTATGGGATCGGAGTTAAGATCAACGCCTATTATCTCTATAGCCTCAATCCGGGCTCCAAACCTTATTGCTTGATCTTCCATTAGTTCACTCAATTTTTCCCCAGATGTCCCATCTGGAAAGCCCGGGTAATTCTCTATCCAATCTGTTGAAGCAATAAGACCTCCTGGGGCAATTTTCTCGAAAATTACCGTATCTATCTTCGCTCTCCCAAGGTAGATGGCAGCTGTTAGTCCCGCAGGACCAGCACCTATGACTGCTGCATCATGATGGGTGTACTCCCTTTCCTTTTCTTTCCTTAGGGTGAAAATCATTTGATTAATATTCCCTCCTTAACCTTTGCCAAAAACTCCTTTGGCGGCAAAGCTCCAACGAAACTACTCCTGTCATTCACCACTATATGGGGAACGCTGCTAACCATAAATTTCATGGAGAGCTCAGGAAACCCATTAGCATCTACCATTGATCCTCTTATATTCTCGTTTACCATAGAGAAAAGATGAGCGGTTCTGACTGCCCTTGGACAATAAGGGCAGGCTGCAGTAATAAAGACCTTAAGATCTATTGGGTAATCGATTTCTGAAATTTCTTCTATTACATCATCAGGTAGGGCAAGTTTATCAGAACCCATATCAATTATGTCCTCTACCAGGGATGAAAACTCATAACCAGCAGGAATACCATAGAAATTTACAAAACCTTTCCTTGCAGATTTAACCTTAATCGCTGGACACAACTCAAGACCCTCCGCCTCGCGTTCTTCTTTATCTGAGCAATCCTTCACTGTAAGGGTAAGATGGTCGTCCAATTCTACCAGTTCCAGAAGCAAAGTTTTCATCGCGAGATTATAATCCGATTGATCATTCTTGTCAGCAAAATACAGCAGTTCTACATCTTTTATGAGACCCTTGCTGAACTCCTCTCTCAGATACTTCTTATCTTCTTCTCGAATCAACCCCATTCTTCCTCCCTTTCGTAAAAGAGCCATTTATTTTAAACATTCAGTATTCCAGTTTTTACTTTTCTGTCTCTAAACTACCTGAGGCTTATAATATCTTTTGGATTCATTCTCGCAACCCCCCATTTTCGCTTTAGCTTAATCGCTACGCTCCACAATGAAAAATGAAAAATTAAAAATTAAGAAATTTTGTGGGAAAAGGAGGAATTTTGCACTTTGCATTTTACAATCTTCATTTTGCCATTTTTATCATAGATAAGTGGGGCTTGACATCTTTCTGTTAACTGGTAATATTTTCTTCAGGCGGGCATAGCTCAGATGGAAGAGTACGAGCTTCCCAAGCTCGGGGTCGCGGGTTCGATTCCCGTTGCCCGCTTTTTATTGATGGATAATAGTCATTTTGAGATAAAAGTAAAACATAAAAATGCCAGAACAGGTATTCTTAAAACAAAGAGCGGTGATATCAAAACACCGGTGTTTATGCCGGTTGCGACGCTAGGGGATATCAAAACTCTTCCTGTATGGGATTTACATAAATTAGAGGTGCAATTATTCATCACCAATACATATCATTTACATATTCGTCCCGGAGAAAAACTGATAAAGAGTCTTGGAGGGCTGCATTCATTTATAGGTTGGGAAGACCCAATTGCAACTGATTCAGGTGGTTTTCAGGTATATTCTCTTTCGAGTATCCGGAAAATCCAACCTGATGGTATTTTGTTCTCCTCGCATATAGATGGAACACCCCTATATTTTACTCCAAAGAAGGTTGTTGATATACAGGTTAGCCTTGGGTCAGATATTATGATGCCCCTGGATGAATGTGTTGGATATCCGATAGGTAAAGGATATGCAAAGGAAGCGATGGAGAGAACAAATAGATGGGCATTTGAGGCTGTTAATTATTACCGAGGACTTGATTACAAAGGCTTACTCTTCGGAATAATACAGGGATCAACTTATACAGACCTTAGAATCAAAGCGGCCAAGGGAATTACAAGTCTCGATTTTGATGGATATGCTATTGGAGGATTGGTAGTGGGTGAGTCGAAGGAACAAACATGGGAGGTCATAGATGCCACAGTTCCCCATTTACCTCTGGAAAAACCGAGGTATGTGATGGGGATGGGTAAGGTTCCTGATATTATTAGGGGAGTGCTAAATGGATTTGACCTATTCGATTGTGTGATACCAACGAGAAATGCAAGGACTGGAGCTCTCTATACTTGGGAGGGTAAAATAAACATAAAGAATTCTCGCTTCAAAGATGATAAAATGCCTATATCAGAGAAATGTAAATGTTCGACTTGCCAGACTTACTCAAGAGCTTATCTTCATCATCTCTTTAATGTAAATGAGCTCCTTGCGAAATACCTGGCCACTGTGCATAATATATCATTCTATATGGAATTGATGAGAGAGATTAGAAGGCATATCGAGGAGGAAACAATAGAAGAATGGGCTAAAGAAGTTCTAACTAAATACGAAGGGGGTTTTGATGTTTAGTTTTATTAATCTTTTACTCTCACAAGGTTGTCCCGGACTACCTCAAGGAACTGGAGGAGCGCCTCCAGCCGGGGCATGCGGACAGGACGGATTCACATCACTTATATTTATTGCGCTTATCTTCTTCATATTCTATTTTCTCTTTATCCGTCCTTCTCAACAAAAGCAGAGACAACACCAGCAGATGCTCAAATCGCTTGACAAGGGAGATAAAATTGTAACGCAGGGTGGAATACACGGAAAGGTCGTTGCGATAAAGGCGAACACACTTAAGCTGA
>Ga0315541_1001776_pt1 | contig 19191 bp, 15 predicted proteins | sample SalMarSW160190MG_FD_203095 | JGI IMG/M metagenome (GOLD analysis project Ga0315541, IMG submission 203095) | Salt marsh sediment microbial communities from the Plum Island Ecosystem LTER, Massachusetts, United States - Salt Marsh Sediment SW1601-190 ...
CTCCGATCAGGAGGGATTTGGTAGTGGGTGGAAGTTTTTGTGTATGGGTTTTTGGTGTGAATGAGATGGGTAGGCATAGGACTAGGTTAGAGATTGTCGAAGATATTCTTTCTGTGATTAATGGTAACAAGGGAGTTAAGAAGACTCAGATTATGTATAAGGCGTATTTGAGTTATAAGCTCTTAATTCGATACCTAAATGATGTTTCGGAAGCGGGGTTGGTGACTTGTGATGATGATAATTCTTATTTGCTCACTGAGAAGGGGGAGAGGTTTTTGGCGAGGTTTGGTGAGTTCTCTAGATTTTATGAGAGTGTTGAGAAGCAGCTGAATCGGATTGAAGATGAGAGGGCGGCATTAAAGGAGATGTGCCCTAATAACGGTGCAGGTAACGCTAAGCAGAGCGCTTCGAAGACAAAATAGAGTATGTAGATCTGAAGGGAGTTGAGATTTTATGGGTTCATGTTCGAAGTTTTTTGTGTTTTCGGTTTTTTTGTTTTTGTTGCTTTCGGTTTCTATTAGGTGGGTTAGTGCGGTGGATGAGGATGTGGTTGCTTTAGACATCGCCGAGGCTGAGGAGGTTTTGGGTTCTGCTTATGGTGCTGTTTTGGATGCGGAGGAGGCTGGGGCAAACGTTTCTGGTCTGTTGGTTAGGTTGAATCTTGGTGGCGAGTATTTGGCTGAGGCGTATGTTTGGTATCGTTTAGGGGTTTCTGAGAATGCTAGTCGTTTTGCTGGTCTTTGTAGTGAGGTTGTGGGGGATGTGGGGAGCGAGGCTGTTGGGTTGAGGGATGAGGCTGAGAGGTTGGGGGAGGCTGATTTTGTTGTGAAGATGGTTGGGTCTGTTGTTGGTGTGGTTGTTGTTGTTTTTTTGGGTTTTGTGGTTTGGCGTGTTTTTAGGCGGCGTTATGTTGGGCGGGTTTTGGGGTTGAGGCCGGAGGTGGTTTCTGGTGAATCTTGAGGAGTACCATACATTGTTTATAGTGGGGACATTGGTGTTGGCTTTGGTTGCTGCTTCTCCTGCGGTTGGTGTGGTTGTGCCTTTTGGGGGTGGCTCTGAACGGTTTTCTGAGTTTTGGTTGTTGGGTCCAAGTCATATGGCTGAGGGTTACCCGTTTAATGTCACTGCTGGTGAAGACTATAGGGTTTTTGTTGGGGTTGGTAATCGCATGGGTGGAAGTGAGTATTATAGTGTTTGTGTGAAGTTTCGTAACAGTAGTCAATCTCTTCCAGATATTACTGGTTCTGAGCCGAGTGTTTTGCCTACGCTTTGTGAGTACCTGTTTTTTGTTGGTGATGGGGAGGTTTGGGAGATGCCTGTGACTTTTGGTTTTGGGGATGTGGTTGTTGAGGGTGATTTTTTGGTTGTGGGTGATGTTACCGTTGATGGGGTGGTTTTTCCTGTTGATGTTTCTGCTGTGTGGGATGTTGAGAGGGGAGGATGTTTTTTTCAGTTGTTTTTTGAGTTGTGGCGTTATGATGTGGTGTCGGAGAGTTTTAGGTTTGATGATCGGTTTGTTGGATTATGGTTGAACATGACTGGTTCTTAGTGGATAAGAATTTTTGTAGCTTTTTTGGCCGCCGTTTATTTGGATCAAAATATGTTCACATTCTATGATGGATGAATGTCTTAAGATTGGATTGCGCGAATTTTTTGGATCGAAAAACTATATACCCCTTCCCCTACCCTTTTTTTACATTCCTCGCCTATTAGGATCTAAATGTTTTTGTGGGTTTTTGGGATTTTGGCTTATTATGATTAATATTTTTCTATAATTTTGTTCTATAACAACATCACCTAATGATTTATTTATTCTGTTTTAATGTAGATGGTTATTGAGTGTTAGGAGAAAGAGTGTTGAGTCTTCCATCGTTAGTGGTGATCGTTGCTGCCTACAATGAGGAAGAAGGCATAAGCGCTACTCTTTCTGAGGTTGCTGAAAGCTTGAATAATCCTTTATGTCTGACGGTGGATGGCAATAGCACTGATAGAACTGTTGAAGTCGCTAAGGAAATGGGTGCTGAAGTTCTTTTGCAGAAAGGGTCTGGGAAGGGGAGCGCTATATCCCAGGCTTTAGAGCATGTTTATAATAATCCAAAGTATGTGGCTTTTATTGATGCTGACTTTACGTATCCGGCCAAATACGTTTCAGACATGATTAAGATTCTTGAAGAGAAGCCAAGTGTTGGAATGGTTTTGGGGAATAGGATTAATCATATGTTGAGGCATGACGCTATGAAGACTCCATTTCACTTTGGAAACAGGCTTCTGGCTCTTGCTCAACATCTTCTGAATGGTGTAAAGTTGATTGATCCTTTGACGGGCTTGCGGGTGGTGCGATGGGAGATTTTGAAGGGATGGAAGCCTACGTCTAAAGGGTTCGACATTGAGGCAGAAATGAACTTTTATGTGGAACGCCAGGGATACCAAATCACAGAGCTTCTAATTCCATATAGAGAGCGATTAGGCAAGAAAAAGCTAGGGGTGAAACATGCATTACCGATCCTCAAGAGAATTATAGTAGACGGCGTTCGAACCAAATTTTCAAGCAATATCACAAAAAAGCAATCAATCTCAAGGCTGAATTGAGCTGCGTGCGCATCAGCATTATTTTCCGGAGAAAAGCTCTCGATGAAAATCCTTCAAGTAGCTGAAAGGACTTATCCCGCTAGAGGCGGCGTTGAACAGCACACGGCTAAAATATCTGAATTGCTCGTTAGAAGGGGTCACCATGTTACTCTTGTTGTTTTTAATTCACTGGACCCACAAGATTGTGGTTATGGGGTTACTTACCAAAAACCGTATTTAGTAACGAGACCAAAGAAACCGGTTTTGCCTCGGGAAGAATACTGGAATGGAGTCAGGATATTAAGATTTGAATCTAAAGTACAACTTTTATCATACTACTGGTCTCCGGCCATGCTTGCCTGGTTGCTGGAGAACGCTGAAGAATTTGACATAATGCATACTCATACTCTCAGATTCAGCAATAACGAATTCACTGCTCTAGCGCACGTTAAGAGCAAAACGCCGTTTGTCTTCACAGGTCATGATAAACTAAGACTTGACTATAGGGGACCCCTCGCTCTTTCCATTGACAAAGTATATAGAGTGACTATAGGTAGGCTTCTTTTAAATATGGCGGAAAGGGTTATTGCTTTCGATAAAGATTATGCCGAAGATTATCGCAAGTTTTACGGTGTTCCTAATGAAAAAATCCGGATTATTCCAAATGGTGTAGATTACATATATTATAATCACTTGCCGTGCCATGGGAACGAATTAAGAGAAACTTTAGGGAACCCGGAGAATGTAATACTTTATATTGGACGCTTTATCGATTATAAAAAACCTGACCTTTTGATAGCCTCGTTTAAATTGGTGTTGGAGCATTTCCCGAAGAGCTGTTTGCTGATGATAGGTAAGGATTATGGATTGTTGCCTTACCTTAAAAAGTTGGCTATTGACTTCGGTTTGAAGGAAAAGGTTATTTTCTTGGAAGATGTACATGAGGAGATAAAGTTGCAAGCACTGAAAATTGCAGATGTATGCATTATCCCATCAGATTATGAGTCATTTGGTATTGTGGCGCTTGAGGCCCAAGCTGCCGGTGTACCTGTGATCGCAAGCTATGTTGGAGGGCTGAAGCACATTATAGTCGAAGGTAAGAGTGGCTTGTTTTTGAAAGAAAGAACGATGCATGAAATTGCCGAGAAGATCAGTTTCTTATTAAATAATGACAGTATAAGATCCGAAATGAGTTCAAGTGGGAAAAAATTTGCCAGAAATTTCTCTTGGGATCTCGTGGTTGACCGTTTATTAGATGTTTACAAAGAAACGCTACAAGACTACTGATCGATGGAAAAGTATAGGTCATAGATCCGAGTCTATGTCGGAGTGTTGAAAACTAGATTAAGTAACTGCTTCAAAGAAGATTGTTTTCAAAAGGCATAAAATTATGACGTTAAAAATTATAGCAATCTCTGATGGACATACATACCTTGGGCGCGCAGCGATAAATAGTTTCGCGGAGCTACAAGGAGAGCGAGATTATTGAGAGAGATTTCTGTTTCTATTGTTGTTGCAACATCTTCAAGATATAGACTTCTTGAGGGACTGCTGAAGTCTCTTCAAGATCAAACTTTTCGCAATTTAGAGATTACGTTGGTATGTATAAAAATAGACAAAAAATGATGGAATTATCTTTAGAATATGGCGCTAAACTACTTAAGGATGAAGGGAAAGGTCGTTGTTATGCACGTAATTTAGGTATAAAAGAAGCAGAGGGAAGAATAGTAGTTTTTTTAGACGACGATGTAGCTCTAGAAAAAGATTGGTTGGAGCTAATAGTCAGGGATTTTAATTCAGACCCTCGCATAGGAGGCGTTGGTGGGATTCCCATCACAGTAAAAGACGGCGAGGTATCATCCCATCTTGCTATTTATGTTACTATTTATGATATAATGATAAATAAAGCTAAAGGGTTGACTGGATGGCAAGGCAAGAATGGATTTTGCAGGGAGAAAGTAGATTTCCTGTCGGGCTCCAATATGGCTTTTCGTAGAGATGTTTTATTGCAGATTGGTGGATTTGACGAAAACTTCTATTGGTCCAGTGTAGGTGAGGATGTCGATATTTGTTTAAGGGTCGTAAAAGCAGGATATTATCTAGTATTAGATCCTAATGCTAAGGCTTATCATTTTAGCGATTGGATAAAAAGATGGTTAACATTTCATAAGAATGATCCTGCCTTTTTTTCGCTTTGGTGGACAATCAGACCTATTTGCTTGTGAAACATCAAATTATTAAAGGCTTGAAATGGCTGCCCCATCTACTATTTCGTTTTTCAAATGCCTTAATTTGGATGCTAAAAACTCGGAATATACGGATTTTCTTCTCTTTAAAAGGGATATTTAGGGGGAGAACTCGTGGCGATCTGTGGAAACAATATTCATTGTCACAATATAGGTTTGGGAGATCTTGTATTTGAGCGCGCCCTATGAGGAAATGAGCATGAAAAAAGGTTGTCTGAACGTCGGTGTAGTTACCTTTCCAATAAACAAGGCTGGACTTACTCCTTTATCAAATTTAATAAGCATATTAAAGGGTCTATTTGGTCGAATACATCTTATTGTGGGAGATGCAGGGTATGCTTTCTTTAGGGAAAGCAACTGGGTTCGCACTTACGCGATTAAACATAAACTAGGGACAAATGCATTTAGTAGAGTGATAAGATATGTTGCAACACAACTGAAATATCCTCCAATATTGATGCAAATGGCAAAAGATGTGGATTTCTTTATATTTTTCTTGGGCGGGCAAGATATGTTTTTCCCGATGTTGGCTGCGAAATTGCTAGGGAAAGATGTTATACTGGTGTTTGTAGGCTCTGCAGTGGAAATTCGAAGAGCCCGAAAAGACCTCTTTTTTAAACCCCTTGATTTATTAGTGAAAATTAATTGCACTTTCGCAAATGCAATTATACTATATTCAAAAAGGTTAATCAAAGACTATAGACTAGAAAAATATAGAGAGAAAATCTTAATAGCTCCTAGGCATTTTTTGGATTTCAAAAGGTTCAAAGTAGATAAGCAATTATCTGAAAGAAATGATTTGGTTGGCTACATAGGACGTTTGTGTGATGAAAGAGGCGTTATTGAATTCGCTAGAGCGATTCCGAAAGTCTTGGAAGGGAAGAAAGAAGTCACGTTTCTTATAGGAGGCGACGGGTACTTGCGTAATTCAATTGAGGAATATATAGATCAGAAGCGGTTAAATCACAAAATTAAAGTCTTAGGATGGATTCCTCACGAAAAGCTCCCTAGATACCTAAACGAGCTTAAACTGCTTGTTTTGCCATCATATACGGAGGGCCTTCCCAATATAATGTTGGAAGCAATGGGCTGCGGAACACCAGTTTTGGCAACTGGCGTCGGTGGTGTCCCAGACATAATATGTAACGATCACACAGGGTTCTTAATGAAAGACAATTCACCCCATTGCATAGCTGAAAATATTATTAGAGCATTGGATCATCATAATCTGCAGCATATTGCAGATGAGGCGAGATCCCTTGTCAAAAGAGAATTCACGTACAAGGCTGCTGTCGAACGGTACTCAAGAGTCTTGAATTTGGCACTGCAAAGGTGAGAAGCATGACTCAGAAGATAGGTATTGTAGGCGGTTCAGGATACATTGGTCTTTCGATAGCTAGAAGTCTATCTAAGAAATTCGAAGTAACGATTCTTGACGTTCAATCTCCTAAAGAGCCGACTTCTAAGCTAGTCTTCCGGCAATGCGATGTTCGAAGTTTTAAAAGCGTGAACAAAGCCTTACAGGGAATAGACCTAGTTATTCATACTGCAATAATCCAGATTCCTTTAATTAATGAGCAGAAGAAACTTGGTTACGAAGTCAACGTCATCGGGACTCAAAATGTCTGCAGGGCTGTCGAACAAAACGCAGAGATTAAAGGTATGATACTTGCTGGGACTTGGCACACGATAGGCGAAAGAGGTATAGTAGGCGTGGTGGATGAGGAGTTTGGTTTAAGACCGGACAAGGTGGAGGATAGAGCTGTTAAGTACGCCTTGTCAAAGATGGCCCAAGAATCTATCGTAAGGCTTCATGACGAGATGTCAGAAAAAATATACGGTATAATAAGAATGGGAACCGTCTTGGGAGAAGATATGCCTAAAGGAACCGCTGCAAGTATATTTATAGAAAAAGGAATCAAAAGAGAACCCATTACTCCTTTCAGACATAGTATGTATCGACCCATGTTGTATGTGGACATCAATGATATTTGCAAGGCTTATTCCGTGTATTCGATGAAGATTTTAAATGGTGAATGCAGAAAGAATGGAAACAGCCTAGCTCACATTGTAAACGTATACTATCCAACACCCATTACTATCATGGGCTTAGCTGAAATCGTGAAAAGCGCCATTATCGACTGTAGCCATGGAGCGGTTACGCCTCAAACAGAGATCATAGACTCGAAACTCCCCGCTCTCTTTACCAAAGACGACGTAGACAGAATAAAAGTAGATGTCAGCAAAGCAAGAGACTATTTGGGATTAAAAAAACTTACGAGCCCACAAAAATCAATCAGCCGTATAGTAAGAACAAGGTTTGTTCGAATACAAAAGAAAGCCCGATGAGACGACAAGAGCAGTTCAATTAAGATAGACAAGGGATGATATACATGACCTTAAAAACGCGCCACTTGTTTAATGAGTTAGACAAGACTGTAGCTTCTGTTGGGCTCATCCTATCTTTTTTTGTGACCATTTGGGTAACAGTAGCTTTTGGTCGTCTAATCTACACGTTCATGGGAGGTCTAGCATTCCTTGCATTTGCAACTTATCTCATCATCAGAAAATCCATATCTTCGTCCACACTTTCGTATTTGGCTTCAACAGTGGGTTCAAGTCGATTTCACTTTACCTTAAACGTCATCTTCTTTTCTCTTTTCGCATATAGTATCGTCTCTTTCTGGTTAAGGCCAGATCTCTATATTAGACCTCTAGGCTTTTTTGTAGCTATAGCCCTTATGGCGGTTGTAGAGGCGATAGACATACTGTTTCTCCCGTCTCGGGGGCGGTTTAGTCATCTCGCCCTATTTAAGATTATACTAATTGGTCTAAGTCTTGAATTTTCGCAGCTTCTTATCTATCCCAGTGTTGTAGGAATAGACCCCTGGACGCATCAGATGTTTACGTTGAAAATACTGAACATCGGCCATATACCTGAAGGTTATGGTTATTCGGCGCTTCCGTTTATGCATCTTGTTACAGGTTCGACTTCACTAGTAACCGGTTTAAGTTATAAAATGGCTACTATGTTGTCTGTATCTCTTACTCAAGTTCTCTGTAATGTATTAATTACGTTTCTCTTGGGGAATTTCCTGTTTAACAAAAAGGTCGGTTTGCTTGCCGGTTTGCTTTTAGGGGTAGCAAACTGGCACGTTACAATGGGTTATTGGACTATTCCTAACACAATGGCAACTGTTTTTATCCCCATTATTATATATCTGCTCTTTAAAGTGAGGCAAGAGAGACCGCATATTGGTATCTTACTTGCCGTAGTCTTTATGGGTGCCTTAATTCTAACGCATACGGTAACCGCTGCATGTTTGGCAATACTTCTTTTTGCATTCTGGGCAGGTTTCAAAGTTTACAATTCCATGTATCGTGAGTGGAAAGCATCTGTGCCCCTTAGTATCCCTGTTCTATTTACTGTGGGAATGTTTTTATGGTGGACTTTTGCCTCTGGATCCATAAGAATATTGGCGGAATTGATAAAATGGGGATTCAGCTTGGATTACTTTTTAAGTACGCGTGCACTTGCTATGCCCGAGCAAGTTGTCCAATATGCTTCCAACATGCCATTTTCTGAGCAACTATTTAACAATTTGGGGATGTTCCTATTCTTTGCTATATCCCTTATCGGATGTTTATACATGGTACACAAGAGATCTGGGAGTTCTTATAAATTTGTCATGGCACTTGGTGGAATAACAGTCTTAGGTATGAGTTCTTTTGCTGTAATAACTGGTCTTGGGATTATCGTAGAAAGATGGTGGTATTTCTCTCAAATTCTGTTGGCTTTGCCACTCGCCGTAGCTTTCTTCCTGTTCTCTGGGATTGTAAAAAATAAAGTAGGCAAAACTCTATTGTTAGCAACTTTGACCTTTTCCTTATCATTTCTTATGATCATGAGTCCAACAGCCAATTTGGATAATCCGACCTTTTCGCCAAATACACAAGTTCGGTTTGCTCTTACTGAATCTGAACTACAAGCAGTGGAAAGAGTATCAAACATGTGGAACAATAGGATAGGAGTTGATGCCTATTATTCTGAACTACGAACCTCATCATATCCAATGAAGGAGATTAATAGAGAAATTGCATATGTTAATTATACTAACTGCCAAGATATGTTTGTACTAATTAGGGAAGAGATTGTGCACAATCCCCTTCTACTAAGTTACGTTTATAAGCTAGATTATGATCCGCGAGAAGTGCTTACTGCTCAGACTTTTTCTAGGGTTTATGACTGTGGTTCTGTAATTGGTTTTGTTAATCCAACATACTTGAATTCATCACTCAATTAATACTAAACCCTGTACACATGTTCCGCAGTAATATATTAGTGTAATACCAATGGTGTGTTAAAACGTTATGGCTCTTCGGTATATTTTATTAGAAAAGTTTATTATTTTTCTTGGATATTGGTATTTTGGGTCCTTTCGTCGGTGTCTATATTGACTTTTAAAGGTGTTAGTTGATAATGCACACTAGAGTTTACAGTTAGGAATGGTTTACTATGAACATGAAAAAGGAATGGGATCAGCGGGCTTTAAAAAATGCTTCTCATTTTGTTTCGAGTTTTCGTGAAGAATGGGATGATGAATCGTTCTACAGATGGGGAGAGGTTCAAACTCAAGCAGTGATAGATAAATTTTTTAAAGATCTCAAAATCGATCCTTCTAATTTAGTTATCTTGGAGATTGGTTGTGGTGCCGGTAGGATGAGCAGGGCGTTATCTTCCAGATTTAAATTGATCTATGCGTATGATGTGTCTGATGAGTATATTAGCATAAGCAGAGAAAAGAACAGTGACTTGAAGAATGTCATTTTTACAGCGAATGATGGTGTGTCTTTTCCGGAAATTAATAATGAAACTATCGATTTCGTTTTTTCAGGTTGGACCATGCAACACATGCCTACGAAAGATGTTGTAATCAAAAACATTATGGAGATTGCTCGAGTTCTGAAACTTGGTGGTTTATACAAGATCGATCCTCCTGTTAGAACTGGTAAATTGCGTGCGTGTCACATATTTCTGAGGATGGTGCCTTATATTCCTCTCCTAAATTGGAAATTACGAATGAAACTAACTCGAACTTACAGAGGAATCAATTTTACGGAGAACGAGATATTGGAAGCTCTATCCCGTTTCAATTTAAGCGTGAATACTCTTGTGGAAAACGATGGGTCTGAACGTTTTTGTGGAAAACAAATAATGAAAAAATGGTTCTATGGGAGAAAAGAAAAAAATACCCATTGATGTTTTAGGTATGAACAATCGCACTCATAGATGATTTGTCGGTTCGAGCTGACCCAATTGATGCTAACTGGAAGAAGCAGATATTAGTTGTTTGTAAGCGTAATACATCAAACGTGGAGTGTAGTCTACCACGTTTGGGTAATCGGGGTCCCAAGGACCATTCATCCTGAATAAGCCCCAGTTTGCGATTGTTACAGGAACAGATGAAAATGCTTTATGCGTGTCCTTGAGTTGATACCACATTATCCCTTCTACATATGGAAACTCCTGCTCTGTCTTCTCAAAGACTCTTGCAAGTCTATCCGCCTGTATTTCTTCGGTAGTAGGTCCTTCAGGTCCGTCCTCACCGCCATAATCACCGTCAACCCCCACCTCGGTAATAAGAATTTTTTTTGCCTCGTCTCCATTGGCAACCATAACATCTCGCATATACTGAATCTTTGGAAAGTGATATTCGTGTTCATGGGGGTTAATGTAGTCAACGTCATAGTTTTTTGTGGGGCTATTTGCAAAGTAGGGGTGTGAACCAAAAACGTCGAAGTATCCTTTGGCTCCATAGCTGTACATATCTTGAAGGTATTTGTGGTCGTTAGCTATACCTCCAGTGATTATTACGCAGTTTGGATTTGCCGCTTTGGCTTTGGTGTATGCTTCTTTCAGCAGTGCAACATATTTTCTTGTGGCTTCTCCGTGGATGAAATCGTGGTAGCGGGTTCCCTCAGCATCGGTCCAAAATGTCGGAGTGTTAGGCTCATTCCATATTTCAAAGTAGGTTATGTCTCCTTTGTAATGGTCGACAACAGCATAGACCCATTGCCCAAACTGAGTTACAAAGTCATCGAAAGCGGGTCCAGTAGGAGGAATAACGCTGTCTCCACTCGGTGAAATCCAACTGGGAACTTTATTGAGAAGAGGTATGATTTCTATACCGTATTTTTTGCCCCAACCCACAAAAGTGTCGTAACTCTCTTTAGGACTCCAAACTCCTTTTTGATCGAAGTTCCAAGGTGCGTCTCTGGTTTTCTCAATGTCTGGCCATCTAAAGTCCATTCTAACATATTTGACGCCCAAAGTCTGCATCTCTTGGAAATCACGTTCAGTCAAAGCCCAAGGATGCGCACAGACTCCATAGAAAAATCCAGTTGGATAGATGATTGTTCCAGAGGACTGCAGACTTGCAGTGCTTTGTAAACCTAGAGCTGGCATTATCAAGGCGCTTACAATAAGAACTGTTGCAACCAGATAATATGCGCGTGCGCCCCGAATTCTATACATAGCGGGCACGTCTTCTCTATTGAATCTTACTACTTAATAAACCTTCTTGCATGTTGGTTCAACACAAATACAAGTTGGGCGCGATATACCGACTTTCCAAATACGCACATAGCATGCCAAGATCGATCGCTGACATGCCTATTCAATTCTTAGCGCTACTGCCCCTTCCCTTACAATTCGATTCTCGTCTCACACCCTGTAGCAGCTATAGGGTGTAGGAGGACCACTAAGAAAGGAAGCATTTATTCACTTCTTGGTGTGAATAATTAAATAATAATATAACCTCCTAAGAAAGTGAAGGGCAACGTAAAATGTCGGGCATAGATGAGGCGCCATCTTGGCGCGAGCGCGCCTGGGGGCCAGTTGATCCCTACTATTCTCCTAAGACACGCTAAAATGATGTGGAGGTCCTCTTCTGAGGTTTTGAAGGAATATCCTATTCTTCTTGAACCCATACCTACTGATTTGGAGGGTAGAATCAGATATTTTGAGAGCTCTGCGAGGTTGTTTGGAGACCTAGCAACATTTTACAGTGGGCCTCCGGTGTTCGAGAGTAAGAGGACTCGGAGAAAGCTTTTTTAGGTATCTTTCCGAGAGAGATTATGCCACGTCGCTTGACATGTCGTCGAATCTGAAATTGTCCTTGACAAATGCAAGTGAACGGCTTAGGCGATACTATAAACAGGGTCTGCTTGCTAGGAGAGCAGTTGATGGAAGGAGCCCTAGACGGCGGACTATGGTTTACAATCTAACCGAGACTGGGCGGAAGAGATTACCTTTCCTAGAAAGGACTAAATTTAGAAGAACTGAACCAGACGAATCGGAAAAATATCGGACTCACCAAATAATGATGAAAAAGATGGTGATGGATCTGCGCCAACGACTGGATTCTCGTTAAGATCATATTGTTGAAAACTAGTTTTGTTCCGCGATTTGAATCTCCATACCATGACTTTCTCTCCAACGCACGCGCACTGTTAATGAATCTTTAGCAATTCGAGTGGATATGACGATAGCATGACAAAACGTATCAAAGTGTGCGCACCCAAAAATTTCGTTAACATCCTAGACTGCTGAGGACGAACTTATGAGTAGAATATACCCTTTCTTCATAGAGAACATTGCGTTACCTGTTTACGATATCGTTAAAAGAACTTCGATGACTAAATTTAGTCACGTTCTGCAAAAAACGCAGTGGCTTCCTCGCCAAGAAATCAAACGTTTGCAGACTAGAAATTTACGTGCCTTATTAAGACATGCATATGAGACTGTGCCCTATTATCGGAGGATATTCAGGGAAAGAAGTCTGTCACCTAGCGACATAAAAAGTTCAGATGACTTGATGAAACTTCCGATTCTAACTAAAGCGGATATCAGGAAGAATCTTGGAGATATGGTTTCGCGAGGCTTTCCCAAAAGTAGCCTGATTCTTGGCAGAAGTGGTGGCACTGGGGATCAGATTAAGTTCTATAACACCAAGGAGGAGATGAATTGGGTATTTGCAGCAGAGTATCGGGCATATGGTTGGGGTGGATATAAGCTAGGTGACCGTTGTTTTATGCTTTGGGGTTCGCCTATAGATGTGCCAAAGTACAGTAGTATGCTTAGCCGATTTACCAACGCTTTAAACAGAAAATTAATTTTAAACACTTATGTTGTTTCCGATGAAGTTTTGGGCAAGTTGGCTTATTTGCTAAAGAAGTTTAGTCCCGAAATAATTAGAGGCTACGCAAGTTCTGTCTACATAATGGCAAAGTATTTGCTGGAAAACCACGTTAATAATGTAAGGCCTAGAGCTGTGATCACGTCTGCTGAGACTTTGCTCGATTACATGAGAAAGACAATCGAGGAGGCGTTCGGTTGTCCAGTTTTTGATTTCTATGGAAGCCGAGAAATTGGTTCACTTGCAGCGGAGTGTGAAGAGCATTCTGGTTATCACATTAGCGCGGAGAATGTTGTAATGGAGTTTGTCAGGGAAGGTGAGCATGTGGCTATGGGAGAAGCTGGTGTAATCCTAGTGACGAATTTGCGGAATTTTGGTATGCCCTTTATTAGATATGACATCAGAGATGTTGGTAGCCCGTCCAATGAGGTTTGTGGTTGTGGACGTGGTTTACCTTTGATGTCATCGATTGAAGGTAGAGTGTCTCAGTTCATGGCCGTCTATGATAAACGGCTGAGGCGAGTTATTCCCGTCAGTACGGCAGGTCCCGGCGTTTTTAGCATAGCCCTGATGCACATGCCGTTGGAGCGTTATCAAATTATCCAAGAAAGCCTTGACAGAGTTGTTATCAAAGCAGTTAAGGATGAGGGTTATTCACAAAGGCACACTGATTTTCTACTTGAGCATATACGCAAGTATTTAGGAGATACCATTACAATAGAAATCGAATTCGTGAATTTTCTTCCGCCACTGCCAAGCGGAAAACGATCAGTTTTCATTTCGAAAATAAACCCATTCGAACAGTGAACGCGCGCATGAATTGCTCTTCTATTGTTCTAGAACCAAGTACCATATATATTTAAGTGATATTAACTGGGTTACCCTATTTGAGATTTAGAGATGCGTTTGAATTGGAGCTTAAAGTATTTGCATGCTACAAAAAGATAGAGGAGAGTTGGAAGATTTGAATCTACTTCATAGACATGTTTGTCGAAAGTTGTTAAGTTTGATGGTTGTTGGCCTTCTTGTAGCCAACGTTTTCTGGTTTGCGGTGACTATTGAGCCTGTTTCAGCATCACCAGGGCTCACGCTTAAATGGATGAAGAATCTTGGGGTGGATGCCAGAACCTTGGTTGGTCCGCTTGCGGCGGATCTTGTTGGAGATGATAGATTAGAGATAGTTGTGACAGGCGGCAGTATGCTGGCTGGGTCAGATGGCACTGTAACGGTTTTGAATGGAACTACTGGAGCTATAATATGGCAAGTTGCACCTGGCGGCGTAGGACAGAAGAGTCCATTTGATATCGCTGACATAAATAGCGATGGCAATCTAGAGATAATAGTTTCTGGGAACCATCCGACGGTTTTACACGGCAATAACGGTAGCATATATTGGAAGAATGCCGCTGTATCTTCCTATAATCTTTGGAGTGCGGTTTGCGATATTGATTGCGACGGCTATTCTGAAATTTTTGTATCCTCCGGATGGGGACCATGGCAAGGCTATGATTATTTCACTATGTTGAGTTATGATGGCAAAATATTGCGCCAGAATCCTACCAGTTGGCATCCTTGCTGGGGAGGCGTGTCGATTGGTGACGCAAATTTTGATGGGAGATTTGAGCTCTATCAGGGAGATAGACGTTATGGTTACGATACTACTACTCCATATATATATGGCGAGTGGGGAGTAAGGGCTCTTGACGCCCACACACTGACACCACTATGGAATGATGATGACATTACGTGCAGTAGCCATTCTCCAATACTTGCTGACGTCGACAAGGATGGGATACTTGATGTAATAGCCACACATCAGGGCACTAGTGATGGTGGCTTAATTGTCTTAAACGCTTCTGATGGAAGTGTCTTAACTACCGGTGGCAAGTATAGAAAGGGATTAAGTCTAGGCTTGCCCAGCCACTCGCAACCGACAGTATATGATATCGACGGTGATGGAAACCTCGAAATAATAACCTGCCGCAATACAATACCGAAAATCTGGGACTTGTACGATTGGAAACTAGATGCAACCCTTCCGTACGTTTGCGAGGAGCCTCCAAAAGTTGGGGATGTAACTGGAGATGGCGAGATGGAAATCATCGCAGTAAGTGGAAGCTCGATACGCATTTACGATAAGAGCTATAACCAAGTGGACTATGTAACTGGACTAGATGGCGCTCGCGCCTTCACGTTAGTACAAGATGTTGATGGTGATGGTTACAATGAGTTGGTTGTTTCAAGTTCAACTGGACGTGTTTACTGCTATGAAACACCAGCACCAGCGCCAACCCCCAGAGTAAGGTCAGGCTTACAGTTCTACAGCGAATACAAGTGCGGAGCTGCAGAGTATGTTGCACCATCAGGTCCTCCAGCTCCACAAATATCTATGCTCTCACCCTTGGATGAAGCAACGAACATTCCACTAGCCCTTTCACAATTAGACTTCACTTTAACAGATTTCCAGAAAGATACGATGGATTACATAGTTACAACCATTCCCGACATTGGCTCAGGTAATGGTATCAACGTAGTAAACGGAGAATATACACTCCCAATAAATGACCTTGTGCCTTCCACAATGTACACTTGGAAATTGAATGTCACAGACGGACAACATTGGAACAACCAAACATTCACTTTCACAACCGAAGCTTCAGAACCATGGTGGAACCCTGACTGGCAATACCGAAGAACTATAACAATTAATCCATCCGAAGTAAGTTCTGACCAAATCAACTTTCCATTCCTAGTAGACCTCACAGATGCCGCGTTGACAACCAAGGCACAAAGTGATGGTGATGACTTCGTTTTCACTACCGCTGACAACACTAAACTCAATCACGAAATAGAGCTCTATGATAGCATCGCAGGCAATCTAGTTGCATGGGTTAATGTACCTTACATCTCTTCAACCACCGAGACTATTCTCTATCTGTATTATGGTAATCCAACAGCTGAGAATCAGGAAAACCCAACAGCCGTATGGGACACAAGCCAAAAGCTGGTTCTACACGTAGACGAGACAACTGGTCTCCATTATGATTCAACAGCAAACGACAACGATGGAACCCCATATGGCGGAATAATCCAAGACGCATCAGGCAACATAGATGGTGCAGATGCGTTTGATGGTGTTGATGGTTATATTGAAGTACCTCACAATGTTGGTCTCACGGGCTATGATGAGGCTTTCACTGCCAGTTTCTGGCTTAAGCTGGACGACACTACGCGGAGACAGGCGATACTTAACAAGTATGATACTGCAGGTAACCAGAGAGGCTGGTTCATAGAATATTCTCCCTCGACGGGCCTTGGATTGTTCGCGTCCGAAACCGGCACTACTTACCGACAGTGGCACGCATCTTTCACTCCAACAGCCGGTACATGGTACTACATAACCGTTGTATGGGAGAGCGGTGTTATTCCCAAGTTCTACGTTGATGGATCTCAAGTCGCAACACTAGGTACATACACGCTCACTTCAATATTCGATAACGTAGGTGCTCCTTTGGATATTGGAAGAAGCACCTACGCTGCCGGCAGATACTTGGATGGTGTTCTCGACGAGATACGCATTTCCAACCCCGCAAGATCCCCCAGCTACATACTAACAAGCTTCAACAACCAGAAAGACCCAAACACATTCTATACAATCAGCCCAGAAGAAACTATCTCGGGGGCGCCAATCCTAACTGATCCTTCGCCCCCAAATGGCATTGTGGGTGTAGACCTGAATCCAACGCTTTCCATCACAGCAACAGATTATCAGGACGATTTGATGACAATATTCTTTAAGACCAACGCCACAGGCGCTTGGGAAGAAATCGGAAGTTACCATGACGTTCCATCTGGAACCTACACGCAAGAAACGACAAGCATGGGCAGCTTCGACACACAATATTGGTGGAGTGTCCATGTAACAGATGGCGTCCAATGGGCAAACCAGACATTTGGTTTAAAAACGAAAACGGAGACAGGTATATGGTGGGACACCGACTGGCAATATCGCAGAATTATAACTATTGATCCATCAAAAGTGAGCGCTGATCAGACTGATTTTCCTGTTATAATCGATCTCAGCGATAGTGATTTGACAGGTAAAGCACAGATTGATGGTGATGACTTTGTCTTCACGGATGAAAGCAATGTTAAACTTGACCATGAAATCGAATCATACGACTACACAACAGGTCATCTAATTGTTTGGGTGAAAGTTCCTTATCTCTCATCAACAGAGGAAACAGTACTTTACATGTATTACGGTAACCCTACTGCTTCAAACCAAGAAGATCCAATGGCTGTGTGGGATTCAAGTTACAAGCTAGTTCTGCACCTTTCTGAGACTCATGAATGCCGTATGTGGGGAATGATCTCAGATATCTTACCGCATGATGTTGTTTTAGAACATCTCATTACCGACCCGTCCTCCTTGAAAGTTCTAGGAGCCAGCAACGATGATGGATGGGCTCTTGTTTGGTACAACACTAGTACTCCTGAAGTAAGGAGAGGATTTCCCCCAGCAAGTTCAGATCCTAATTTCGATGTGGCAGCTAATGAAATGGCAGATAGCGACGCATGGATAGGAGTCGGACACGTTAGAGCAAGGTCTCAAGGCGCGATTCCTCCAGAGGGCAATCCTCATCCGTTCATGCGATACAAGAACGGTAAGTGGTGGGCTTTCGAGCATAATGGAAATGTGAATAAAGATATACTCAGGAATCTCATTGGACAAGAATACTTGGATGCAAACCCACCGACCGTCGGAACAGATTGGGACGACCCAGATGTTGTAGATTCCGACCTCTACGGGTTGTACGTGCTAAAATGTATCGAAGCAAACAACTGGAACGTTACAGTGGGAATAGCTCAGGCAGTAACCGACATAACGGAGGCAGGAGCAGACAGCGGCGCGAATTTCCTCTTAACAAACGGTGAGAAGCTATGGGGCTTCCGCCTGGACAACACACTATATTATTATGAAGCAACACTACCACAATACTCCGCAGTTGCCTCTCAACCACCCGACCCAACTCAACCTGGTTGGGTTGCACTAAGCAATTACAACTTGGTCACATTGACAAAGAACAATCCACCATCTGTAATACCAGACATTCGCATATATTATCCACTGCTCGTCGACTCCGACTTTAACAATAGTGTAGACAGCGAAGATTTGCGGGATAACGCTGCTGGTCAGGATTGGTATGAAAGCCGCGACGATGTCCCAGAAATACTGTATCTAGATGAAAGTGACATTGGAGGCAACACTGGCAAGAAAGCTGGATTCACCGCAGACTCTAGTGACAACGCATATTTGAGTCAGGAGTTCAGTTCTCCGCAAGCTGGCACATTTAGTGTTCAATGGGACATCTATGTAGATGAAATCCTCAACATAGGAGATCCTGACAGATCAGGCATCATGTTAATAGGTGATGATTCAGGTGGAACAAATGGTCCCAACTCAGGAGACGGTGAACGCTTCGTATTCTTGGCCTTCCACAAGGATGGAGGAGCCACAAGCGGCATCGCCGATCTGGTGTGGATGGATACTTTCAGCGTCTTCACCCCGATTGCTTCAGTAAATCTGGATCAGTGGTACACGATTAAAGTGGATATTGACGTGGTTGCGGATACCTATGATGTCTATCTTGACGGAGTTTTTATTGCCACGGTCCCAGCTTGTACCGCCAAGGCCAGTCTAACGCACATCAGTTTTGCTCAATGGGATGACGGGGCAGGATCTTTCTACGTAGACAACGTATATTCGCCGACTGCAGATCGCTATAGACTGACAATCAGCACTGAAGGCGACGGCTCTGTAATCGTCGAACCCGCTGAATCGTCTTACTCCAATGGTGCAAACGTCACACTGATAGCAGTCCCTGATCCTGGCGCGATGTTTAATATGTGGAAGGGTGACGCGTCTGGTTCCGAAAATCAGATCAACATCATCATGGATGGGGATAAGACAGTCATTGCAAACTTTACCGAGATGCTGCTTTCAGATTCCGAGTTCAACGATAGCCTAGACAGCAACGACCTGAGAGATAACGCTGCTGGTCAGGATTGGTATGAAAGCCGCGACGATGTCCCAGAAATACTGTATCTAGATGAAAGTGACATTGGAGGCAACACTGGCAAGAAAGCTGAGTTCGTTGGAAGCACCTCTGGTAACG
>Ga0315541_1001779_pt1 | contig 19182 bp, 14 predicted proteins | sample SalMarSW160190MG_FD_203095 | JGI IMG/M metagenome (GOLD analysis project Ga0315541, IMG submission 203095) | Salt marsh sediment microbial communities from the Plum Island Ecosystem LTER, Massachusetts, United States - Salt Marsh Sediment SW1601-190 ...
CTCCCAGAAGTCCAGGGCTTTTTCCGGCGTGTCGCTGGCGGCGTAGATGCCGGCGATCTGGCGGGCATACTTGGGGTCTTTCATCGTCCGGCGATGCAGCTCGATCAGATTGGGGACGGCCTTGTCGGCCTGGCCGAGCTGCCAGTACAGCTTGGCGAGCTTCTCATATCCGTACGGGTCCAGCGGCCGGCGGAGCTTGAGGCTCTCCAGGGCGGCGATCGCCTTCAGCCATTTCTGTTGGGCGAGATAAGACCCGGCCAGGACCTTGGCGGCGATGGCCGAGCGCGGGTCGACCTGCTCCAGCCGCGTCGCCGCCTTGATGGCCTCGTCGTGCTTCTTCCGCTGCAACAGCAGGTAGCTGAGCACCTCCAGGGCCCGGCGGTGGTTGGCGTCGATCTTCAGCGCCTTCCGCGCGGCCGTCTCCGCCTGGGGCAGGCGGCGGGCGCGATAGGAGGCCAACGCCAGGTCGGCCTGGGCGTCGGCCGATCTCGGGTTTACCTTGGCCGCCGCCGTCGCCGCGGTCATCTTCGGCAGCGGCCGGGGGTCGAAGCCCCAGGAGGCGATCTGCTTCTTCGCCCAGGCGGCGAAATCCTTGTCGAACTGCTCTTCGCTGACGCCCAGCACGCCCCGGAAGACCTGCTCCTGCCTGTGCCCGTCGCGGAAGCCCTTGAGCATCTTGATGATGGCGTCGTAGCCGTGCCGGGCCACCACGAATTCGAAGATCCACTCGGACTGGGCGTAGGCCAATGAGCGCGCCCCCCGCCCGCGGCGGCGGTCGGGGCGGATGAAGCCCCAACTGAGCTGCTTGACGGGGTAGAGCTTGCCCGTCCGCACGGCGTCGACCAGCAGCGCCACCGCCTTGAAGTTTCGCCGGTCGGGCTGCTCCCAGACGGCGCAGGCCTCCGTGAACCAGTGGGGGATGCGGTTGTTCGTGGCCGAGAGCGTCACCGTGTGGGTGTACTCGTGCCGCAGCACCACCGCCCAGTTGAACGTGCCGAACCCGCCGCGCTGCGGGTCGGGCGCGGGCATGGCGATGACGCGCCCGGTGCAGGCCCCAATGGTGGGAATCCAGCCGCGCCCGGTCACCCGCACCGAAAACTCGGCGTGCGTGGGGAACAGCTCCACCAGCGTCTTTTCCGGCGGCGTGTGCTCGAAGTCCTTGCACACCTCCGGGTGGATTTTCTCGGCCGCCTCGGCCACCCAGTCCAGCAGCACCGCGTCGTGCTCGCCGTCGACCTTGATGATGAAGTGGGCGGTCTGCTTGACCTGGAACTTCTCCAGCCGGTCCAGCAGCTTGAGGTAGTTCATCACGTCGGCGCGGTAGTTGTCGATGGCGAAGGCCTTCTCCAGCGTTTCCTTGGCCAGCTTCTCACGCCCGGTCTGGAGATACACCCGCCCCAGGCCGGTGACCGGCCCGGCCAGCTCGGGGGCCATCTGGATGGCCTTCCGGTAGTGCGTCTGGGCCTGGGTGAACTGCCGCCCGGCCGAGAGCCAGTCGCCGATCGTCTCGTACAGCTCCGCGTAGTTGGCGTTGACCTTCCGCGCCCGCCGGATGAACTCGTCGGCCTTGGTCTCATCCAGCATGCGCGTGTGCAGCGCTGCCATCATCGACAGCGCCTCCAGGTGGTTGGGGTTGACCGCCAGGACCTTGGCGATGACCGGCGAGGCCTGGTCGAACTTGCGCCACAGCATCAGCGTGGCCGCCTTCAGCAGCAGGGAATCGGCGTGGTGGGGGTTGATCTTCAGGGCCTTGTCGGCCTGGGCGATGGCCTGCTCGAAGCGATATTGGTGCAGGGCGATGGCCCCCCGCCCCACGCAGACGTCCGGCAGGTGCTTGTTGAGCTTGTCGGCCAGGGCGAACTCCACCCCGGCGTCGCGCCACTTGTACTTGCTCAGCAGGAACATGCCGGCGGCGACGTTGGCCGGCCAGTGCTGCTTGTCCACCTCCTGGTAGGCCCGCTGGAAGTAGTTGTGGAGGATGTTCTGCGCCTGGTCGGAGGCCTTCTGCCCGGTGAGGATGGCGTATCGGTCGAGGATTTTCCCGGCCGCGACCAGGCCGGCAGCGTCGTGCTGGAAGTCCTCCCGGGCGATGGCCTTTTCCACGCCCTTGTAGACCTCGACGGCCTCTTTCTTCCGGCCGAGCGTCTCCAGGGCCTTGCCCAGGCGAAGCACGGCCGGGGCCGAGTCGCCGCGGAGCTGGACGGCCTCTCTCGCCGCCGCCAGCGCCTGCTCGTACTTGCCCACTCTGGCTAGGGCCGCGGACGTGGCGAGGTGCCACTCGGGGCGGATCTCGCCGCGGGCGGAGACCGCGCGCAGAGCGACGCTGGCCTCTTCGTATTTGCCGATGGCGGCGTATGCCTCGGCCAGGCCGATGCTGGCCGGCACGCTTTCGGGCGGCGAGCCGGCGAGCTGCTTGTAGGCCTTTGCCGCCTCGGCGTAGCGGCCCTGGGCGTACAGCTTGGCCGCGGCCTCGAGGGTGGGCTTCTTCTCCGCCGGGCGGGTTCTCGCCGCCGCCCGGGTGGTGGTCTTGGCGGCCTCAACATCCTGCGGGCGGGCGGGCGAGACCCCCGCCGCCAGGATGATCCCCAGGATCGCCGCCAGGATGTATCTGCGCGTGTGGCCCACGTCAGCCTTCCGCTGCTGCGCCAACTGAGGATGGTCCGTTCTCCGGCCGCTCGGCTACCATTCTATCAAATAAGACGCTCCGGCGCGGCGTGCTGTTCCCGGATTGGTCGGGAAAGTGGGCCCGTCCGGCGGCGCCTCCGCGCACGCCAACGGGGCCGCCGGGCGGCGATGCCGCCTCCGGGCCCGGCTCGCCTTTCTCGGCGGACCGGGCTGTTGACGGCAGCGGACCGACGGCCCCGTAATGGCTTGTGAATCGCTTATTGCTCCTTGATGGCCTCCACCGGGCAGACCTCGGCGCACTGGCCGCACTCCGTGCACTTCTCCTGGTCGATCTTGTAGATCGGATCGCCTTCGCTGATGGCCTCCACCGGGCACGTGTCCATACATGTCCCGCAGGCCGTGCACTCGTCCGTAATCACGTATGCCATGTTCCAAAACTCCTTACTGCGGTGAATATCCAACTGGACCCGCTTCGAGCGCCAGCATACCAATTCCGCTCGTTGGGACAAATAGTTTTTGGCCCCGGCGCAGCGGAAGCCGCCGCCGCCGTCACCGTCGCCAGAACTGCCACCACCGCTTCGGCGTTGCCCGGCGGGCGTCGCGCGCGAGCCGACCGGCCATCACCCGCAGCTCCGGCAGCTTGCTGCGAAGGTCGCGCAGTCGCTGCCGGGCGAACCGCTCGGGATAGCTGGCGAAGGCCTGGCGCGAGGCCTCGGTGAACAGCGCCGTCCGCGGCGGCAGCTCGTCGTCGTCGCTGTAGAACTTCAGGGCCTCGTCCAGGCACAGGGCGGCCTGGAAGGTGATGCGGCGGGCCTGGCCCTTGTCGGGGGTCTTGCTGGCCGTCTCCACCAGCAGGTAGAAGAGGCTGAGCCACTGGCCGGCGTCGATGATCTCGCTGGGCGCCGGCGTGGGGTTGATGCGCTCGACCGGCAGGTCCTCCCCGGGGCTGCGCTCGCCGCCCGCAGCGCCTTCCGCGGGCGCCGGCGGGCATTGGAAGGCGAACTCCTTCACCGCCCCGCAGTTGATGCATTTTGCCCGGAGCGTCCGGCCGCGGGTCTGGTCCGGCTCGGCCTGGATCTCCCACGGGCCTCGCGAACATTCCTCACAGGGGGTGACCTTCAGGTACAGGTGTGCTTCGGCCCAACTGTGTGCGGCAAGCGGCTGCATTTCCATCCTTGATCGCTGGACGTGCCGTACCGGCCCCCCTGCCCGGTCAACACCACCCCACCTGCTGGCGGCCCGGCGCCGGCCGGCGCCGCCCTTACAGCGAGGAATCAGGCTCCACCGCCGGGGCGGCGGCGGGCCCCATGCCCTTCATCATCAGCTCCATGAACTTCTTCATCGCGGGCGCCATGTGTTTCTCGCCGATCTCTTTTCCCTTGGCGTCGAAGTTGGCCTTGGTGATGGACCCGTCGTTGATCCCGACCGTCATCTCGTCCACGGCCTTCTCCGTGCCGGCCATCAGCTCCGCCATGATCGACAAGACCTGCATTTCATCCGGGTCCAGCTTGATCAGCCAGCGGCCGCCGACCTTGGTGAATCGCAGCTCCTTGCCCGTGGGGTCTTTGGCGAGTACGTCCGGGCCGCTCTGTTCGAACGTGTAGTCCTCCACCTTCATCGTGGCGACATTGAAGGGCATGCCGCCCTCGGCCGTTGCCGTGACCTGCTTGAATTCCTCCGGCATGGACACGCCCAGCTTGTCTGCGGCCAGTTTTTCCAGGCGCTGCATCTTGATCGGAAGCCGTACGGCGCCCTGAATCAGCGGCCGCAGGGCCGCGGCCTCCTGCTGGCCGAAGAACCCCAGCATCTGCTGCTCCTGGCCGGGTTTGGCGGCCGCCAGCATCCTGCCCACGGTCTGCGTGACCTGCTCGATGGGCGTTCCCGTCAGGGTCGGCGCCGCCGCCCGCCCGGCCGGAAGCGCGCCCGGAAGCGCCGCCTCGTCGGCCGCCTGGCGGGCCTTCTGGGAGATGGCCGTCTGGTCCCCGGCGACCTCGTCGCTGATGGGCCGATCCAGCATGGAGGGCGGGCCGTCGAGCGTTGGGTCGAACTGCGTTTCCTCGACGGGCTCTTCGGAATTCCGTTCGCATCCCGACCCGAGGCACATGGCCGCCACGGCCAGGATCGCTACCACCTTGCTCATCTTCATCCTCCGCTGCTGGCTGACGTCGTCGCTCTTGCGGGCCTCAATTCGTATCTTACCATCGCCCGGTCCCGGCCGGCAAGTCGCCCCCTCTGCCCGGTCAACCGGCGGCGCGGGCGGCGATTCGCAGCTCCGCCAGGGCGTCGCGCTCGACGATGCCGCGGAGCGCCTCGCGCGGCACGGACGGCAGGTTGGTGCCCTGGGTGATCTCGTTGAGGCGGTAGAGCCGCTCGATGGCCTCGGCCGCCGTGGAAAAGGGGAAGTCGCTTCCGAACAGGAGCTTTTCGGCGACGCCCGCCTGGTGCGCCGTCAGCAGCGATTGGTACGCCGCCCACGGGCGCCGCAGCAGCCCGGCAAGGTCGGCGTACACCCGCGGCTGCTTGGCCAGCAGGGCGACGGCCTCGCCCGCCCAGGGAGAACCCATCGAGCCGATCACGATCGTCAGCTCGGGGAAGGTGCGGGCGACCTCGTCGAAGAGGTGCGGGCGGGCGAACTCCAGGATGGCCTTCGGGGCGAAGTCCATGCCGCACTCCACGAAGACCGGCAGGGCGTGGGCCTGGCAGAACTCGTACACCCCCATCGCCCGGGTGTGGGCGGGGTGGAAGCCCTGGGCGGCGGGGCTGACGGTCACGCCGGAGAACTCCCGCCGCCGGGCGACGTTGGCCAGCCGCTTCATGACGTCGTCCTCGAGCGGGTCGACGGCGGCAATGGCCAGGATCCTGTCGCCGTGCTGGGCGGCGTAGTCGGCCAGGAACGCGTTGGGCACGTCGGCCCGCAGGTGTCGGCTGCGGAAGCCCCACACCAGCGTCTTGGTCACGTCGCGGGCGGCGGCCGAGTGGTCGCCCGGATCGGCCGAGAGACCGGCCTGCCCGCCGTTGCGGGTCAGCCAGTTCGCCGCGCCCGGCCCGAGCTGGTCCGGCGAGGCCCAGATACGCGTGTGACAATCAACGATCACTGCCGGCGGCTCCCGTCGCCGTGCTGCCTTATCAGACGGCGACCGCGTATTTTAGTGCCATTTCCACCGCCGCGTGTCGAGGATTTTCTTTTTCGTCCGCCCCGGACGCCGCCCCCCTGTCGTAGGAATACGCGGGGCGCTTGGACTGCCCGGCCAAAGGCTCCCTAGAATGAGAGTGAGGGTGTGATTCGGATGCCAGGGCCCGTCGGAGTCGGGAATGCGGTTTGAACGTATCTTGATGGATATAGAAGTGCAACGGGACTTCTTCTCGCCGGGCGGATCCTGTTACCGGCCGGAAGCGGCGGCGGCGGCCAGGAACGTCCGCCGGCTGTTCGCCTGGGCCCGGCGCGAGCGCGTGCCGGTGCTGTCCACGGTGCTGCGCAACCGCCCCGGGCGCAGGGGCCCGCTGGCGCCGGTGCCGCACTGCGTCGACGGCAGCGACGGCGAAAAACGCATCAGCGGCGCCCTGCTGAGGCGGCACGTGGATCTGGGCATCCGCGGCAGCACCGATCTGCATCGAGACATTCTAGACCAGCATCGGCAGGTGATCTTCGAGAAGCGCCATACCGACATCTTCAAGCACGCCCGGGCCGAGCGGCTGCTGACCGAGCTGGAGGCGGACACGTTCGTGGTCTGCGGCGCGGGCTCGGCCGGCGGCATCGTCGAGGCGGTCATCGGGCTGCGGCACCGGGGCTTTGAAGTCATCCTGGCCGTCGACGCCATCCTGGACCTGGGCGATCCCCGGGCGGAGATGGCGTGGCTGCGGATGCTGGCCAAGAAGGCGGTGCCCTTGAGCACGGGCGAGATCATCGCCCCGCCGGTGATGAAGGACGAGCGCCCGCCCAGGCTGCCGGGTCGGCCGCTGCGCCGCGGCAAGGCCCTGAGCCGATAGCGCCGGCGGGCTGCGGGCGGGGGTGTCCGATTCGTCTTGTCTTTTCATCGCCGTGTGGTAAACCATCCCGCATGAGCCGGCCGGACGGTGGATGGACTGTTCTGCGCCTGATCGACTGGACCCGCGACTACCTCGCTCGCGCCGGCCTGGGCGAGCCCAGACTGTCGGCCGAGGTGCTGCTGGCGCACGTGCTGGGCTGCCGGCGGGTGGAGCTGTACACCCGCCACGGCCGGCTGCTGGGGCCGGAAGACCTGGCGGCGTATCGGGAGCTGGTTCGCCGCGCCGGCCGGCACGAGCCGATCGCATACCTGACCGGCCGCAAGGAGTTCTACTCGCTGTCGCTGAAGGTCACCCCGGACGTGCTGGTTCCGCGCCCGGAGACGGAGCTGCTGGTGGACGCGGCGCTGGCGCTGGCCCGCGGCGGCGGGGCGGTGCGGCTGTGGGACGTTTGCACCGGCAGCGGCTGCGTGGCCGTGGCGGCGGCGCACTACGCGCCGGCGATTTCCGCCCTGGCGACGGACATATCGCCGGCGGCGGTGGCGGTGGCGCGCGAGAACGCGGCCCGGCATGGCCTCGCCGACAGGGTCCGCGTGGCCTGCGCCGACCTGCTGTCGCTGCCGGAGGCCGCGGCCGCGATGGCGCCCTTCGACCTCATCACCGCCAACCCGCCCTACGTCAGCCGGGCCGAGGCGGCGGACCTGCCCCGGACGGTCCGGCACGAGCCGGAGATCGCGCTGCTGGCCGGAGAGACCGGGCTGGAGAGCATCGAGCGCATCGTGGCCGACGCCCCCGCCCATCTCCGCCCCGGCGGCATGCTGGCCTTCGAGGTCGGCTTCGCCCAGGCGGCGCGCGCCTACGAACTGCTCAACGCCGCCGGCGGCTACGAGGAAATCCATTTCCTCAAGGACGCCTCGGGCGTCGAGCGGACGGCCGTGGCCCGCCGCGCCGCGGATTGACCGTCGCCGGCGCCTCCCCGTCGCATTCCGCGATTCGGGGGCTTGCCTTTTCCGCCGAATCTGCGATTCTGTACGACTGACAAGGATGTCGCTGGGACGACGTGCAAGGGAATGGACAGATGGACAAGTTCATCATTCAAGGCGGACGGAGGCTGCGGGGAGATGTGGCCATCAGCGGGGCCAAGAACGCCACGCTGCCCATCATGGCCGCCTGCCTGCTGTGCGAGGGCGAAAGCCGTATTCTCGGCGTGCCGGAAGTGACCGACGTCCAGCACCTGTCGGGGCTGCTGGGCGAGCTGGGCATGGAGGTCGCCCGCGCCGCCGACGGCCTCCGACTGAAGGTCGTCGACGAGCAACCCTGCCACGCCCGCTACGACCTGGTGCGGAAGATGCGGGCGAGCGTCTGCGTGCTGGGCCCGCTGCTGGCCAAGCGCGGGCGGGCGCGGGTGGCGATGCCCGGCGGCTGCGCCATCGGCTCCCGCCCGATCGACATTCACCTCCGCGGCCTGAAGGCCCTCGGGGCGCAGCTCGACTTGAAAGAGGGCGACATCGTGGCCACGGCCAAGCGGCTGCGGGGGGCGGAGGTCTTCCTGGGCGGGGCGTTCGGCTCCACCGTCACCGGCACCGCCAACGTCGTGATGGCCGCGACACTGGCCGCCGGGAAGACCGTCATCGAGTTCGCCGCCTGCGAGCCGGAGATCGAGGACCTGGCCAATTTCCTCAACGCCATGGGCGCGAAGATCACCGGCGCCGGCAGCCCGCGGGTGACCATCGAAGGCGTCGAGCGCCTCCAGGCGACCAGCCACCGCGTCATCCCCGACCGCATCGAGGCCGGCACCTTCATGGTCGCCGCCGGCATCACCAACGGCGAGGTCCGCCTCTCGCAGGCGCGGCTGGACCACATGCTGGCGGTGGTGGACAAGCTCCGCCAGATCGGCCTGATCGTCGAGAGGGCCGACGGCGGGGCGGTCGTCAGCAGCAACCGCCGCATCAGCGCCACCGACGTGACCACCCAGCCGTATCCGGGCATCCCCACCGACCTCCAGGCCCAACTGATGGCGCTGCTGTGCTCGGCCGACGGCAACAGCGTCATCACCGAGAAGATCTATCCCGACCGTTTCATGCACGTGGCCGAGCTGGGGCGGATGGGGGCCAACATCCGCAAGGAGGGCCCCACGGCCATCGTCACCGGGGTCAAGCGGCTGGTGGGGGCGCCGGTGATGGCGAGCGACCTCCGCGCCTCGGCCGCTTTGGTGCTGGCGGCCCTGGCGGCCGAAGGCGAGACCACCGTCAGCCGCGTCTACCACATCGACCGCGGCTACGATCGCATCGAGCAGAAGCTGGCCCGCCTGGGGGCGGACATCCGGCGCGTCAGCGAGTGAGGCCGTCGGGGGCGGCCCCGCCGGCGGAAAGGTGAGGACACGTGAGTTTACTGGTTCTGTCACTGGCGGCGCTGGTGCTGCTTGTGGCCTGGTCTTCGCCCGGGGACGGATGGGCGGCACAGTGGATCTGGCCGAGGGGCCCGAGAAAGCCCAACGCCTGGATGTGCTTCCGCAGGCGGTTTCGCCTGCCCGCCCGCCCCACGGCCGCGGCGGCGAGGATCGCGGTCGACTCCAAGTACTGGCTGTGGGTCAACGGCGAGCTGGCCGTCCGCGAGGGGGGCCTGCGCCGCGGGCCGACGCCGAACGGAACCTATTTCGACCAGATCGATCTGGGGCGATATCTCCAGGCCGGCGAGAACCTCATCGCCGTGCTCCTCTGGTACTGGGGCCGGGAGGGCTTCTCCCACAAGGACAGCGGCGCCGGCGGCCTGCTGTTTGAGATGGCGGCGCAGACTGGCGCCGGCGAGAAGCTCATCGTCAGCGACGCCGCCTGGCGCGCCCGGCCACACCCGGCGTTCCTGCCGGCCGGCGCCCCGAACTACCGGCTGCCGGAGTGGAGCATCCGCTTCGACGCCCGGCGTGACGAGCCCGGCTGGGAGCAGCCTGGCTTCGACGACCGCGCCTGGGCCAAGGCCGTCGAGAAGGCCCCGGCCGGGGGCGGGCCGTGGGGTGAGCTGGAGCCGCGGCCGGTGCCGCAGTGGAAGGACTACGGCCTCCGGCCGTACCGCAGCGTGGCCATTTCCAGGGCGGGGGTGTTCACCTGCAAGCTGCCGTACAACATGCAGCTCAACGCGTACCTGTCGGTCAAGGCCCCGGCCGGAAAGCGCATCCGAATCGAGACGGATCATTCCTACCTCGGCCCGCTGGAATGGACCTACGTCACCCGCGACGGCGCCCAGCAATGGGAGTGCCCCTGGTGGGGCAACGGCGAGGAGGTCCGCTACAAAATCCCCGAGGGCGTGGAGGTGGTGGACCTGCGGTATCGCGAGACGGGCATCGGGGCCGAATTCGCCGGCATGTTCCGCTGCGAGGACGACGCCCTCAACGTCCTCTGGAAAAAGTCCCGCCGCACGACCTACGTCTGCGTCCGCGACAATTACATGGACTGCCCCGACCGCGAGCGGGCCCAGTGGTGGGGCGACGCGGTCAACGAAGTGCTCCAGACCTTCTACGCCTTCTCGCCGGCCGCCCACGCCCACGCCCGCAAGGGCATGCTCGAGGTCGCCCGCTGGCAGCGGCCGGGCGGCGTGCTGTATTCGCCCGTGCCCTCGGGCAACTTCAACCAGGAGCTTCCCTGCCAGATGCTCGCCGGCGTGTGGGGGATGTGGCAGTACTACCTCTACACCGGCGACCGGCAGGCGGTCGAGATCGTCTACCCGCACGCGCGGCGGTACCTAGCGCTGTGGCAGCAGCGCAAGGATGCCCGCGGCTTCGTGGTTCCCCGGGGCGAGTGGGTGTGGATCGACTGGGGCAAGCGGCAGGACGGCTACCGCATCGCCAACGCCCTGTACGTGATCGCCTTGGATTCGGCCATCGCTATGGCCGAGCTGATCGGCCGCCGGGCGGACGTCCCGCGGCTGCGGCGGTGGCGGAATGAAATCGCCAACCGCTTCGCCGTGGAGATGTGGTCCGGGCGGGGCTTCGGCCTCGACGACCGCGCCAACGCCCTGGCCGTGCTGGCCGGGCTCGTCCGCGACGACCAGAAGCCCGCCGTCAAGCGGCTGCTGATGCGGACGCAAAACGCCAGCCCGTACATGGAGCGCTACGTCGAGGAGGCGCTGCTGGAGTTGGGCGACGCCGCCGCCGCCCTGGCGCGGATGCGGCGCCGGTACGGGCAGATGGTTCGGCACCCGTGCACGACGCTGTGGGAGGGCTGGAGTTGGCGGGCGGGCGAGAAGGCCAGCAACAATCACGCCTGGGCCGGCGGGCCGCTGTATCTGCTGAGCGCCTACGTGGCCGGCGTCAGGCCGCTGGAGCCGGGCTTCCGCCGCTGCCTGGTCGCCCCGATGCTCGGCGGGCTGGGCAGCATCGACTGCGTCGTGCCCACGGTCAGGGGGCCGATCGAGCTGCGGATTTGCGACGACAAGGGCGTCTTCGCCATGGACTTGGCGCTTCCGGACCGCTGCCCCGGCCGCGTCGGCCTGCCGAAGGGACGCCGCAGGTATAAGCGGATCGTCGTCGACGGCTTGTCGGCCTGGCCCCGCCCGGGCGGGAAGCTCCGCGGGGCGACCTTCGAGAGCGCCGACGACCGTTTCGTCTGGCTGCTTCTGGAGCCGGGAAGGCATCGAATTCGCGGGCGGAGGTGAGCGCTATGGTGCAAGCGGTGGGACATCGCGGGGCGGCCGGCGTCGTCGCCGAGAACACGCTGAAGAGCTTTGCCCACGCAATCGCCCTCGGCGTGGACGCGGTCGAGTGCGACGTGCACCTGACCGCCGACGGTCACGTGATCGTCATGCACGACGACGCCGTGGACCGCACCACCGACGGGACGGGCAAAATCGCGGAGATGACGCTGGAGCAGCTCCGCCGCCTGGACGCCGGCGAGGGCCAGCCGCCGCCGACGCTGGATGAAGTTCTGGAGACGATCCGCGGCCGGGTCCGCCTGCTGTGCGAGCTGAAGGCCGACGGCGCGGAGGCCCCGGCCGTCGACGCCGTCCTCGCCCGCGGGATGGCCGGCGACGTGACGTTCGTCTCCTTCAGCTTCGATCGACTGGAGCGGGTCAGGGGGCTGGGCGGCGACCTTCGCATCGGTGCGATCCTGAGCTTCCCCCGCGTCGAGGACATGAAACGGGCGCTGGCGTTGGGCGCCTGCCACGTCGGCGTGCGGTACAAGAGCCTGACGCTGGCGGCGGTGGACCGGGCCCGCGCCGCCGGCATCGAGATCGGCGCCTGGACGCCCAATCGACTGTCCGACATGGAGGTGATGATCGCCCTGGGCGTCACCCACCTCACCACCGACCGGCCCGACATCCTCATGCAGCATCTCAGGCGCGAAGGCCTGCGATAGCCCGGACCCGGCCAGCGGGCATTTGAGGAGGCGATGTCATGAACGAGTTTCGCATTGCCGTGGTGCAGATGAACGCATCCCTGGGCCGCAACGCCGAGAATCTTCAGCTCCACGAGAGCTATATCGCGCGGGCGGCCGACGCGGGCGCGCGGCTCGTCGTTTTCCCGGAGCAGTCGATCTCCGGCCATTGGGCCGAGCCGGGCTTCAACCGGGCCGCCGAACGCCTCCCCGACGGGCCCAGCACGCAGCGCCTGATGGAGCTGTGCCGGCGGCACGTGCTCTTTGTCGGCGCCGGGCTGGCCGAGCTGGACAGCGGGGCGGTCTACAACAGCTATCTGCTGATCGGCCCGGACGGGCTGGCCGGCGTGCAGCGAAAGGTGCACCCCTCGGGCGACGAGTACTTCTACTATCGCGCCGGCGGGTCGTTCGGAGTTTTTGACCTGCCGTTCTGCCGGGTCGGCGTGAACATCTGCGCCGACTGCAACTACCCCGAATCGTCCCGGGTGGTCGCGCTGAAGGGGGCCGAGCTGCTGTTGGCGCCGCACGCCGCCCGCTGCGGACCGGCGCCGAAGGACGGCGACGAGCAGTGCCGGCGCGTCCGATCCAACAAGGACCGCGCCGGCAGGGTCAGCTCCGTGCGGGCGGGCGACAACGGCATGTTCTATGTCTACTGCAACCAGGTCGGGCTGGCCGGGCAGGTGAAGGCCGGAAGCGAATTCACCGGAACACGCGACGTCGTCCACGCCGGCGGGATCATGGCCTTCAAGCCGAACGGCGACCTGCTGGCCGAATCCAGGACCGACCGCTTCGAGGACGAAATGGTCGTCGCGGACCTCTCGGCCGCCGACCTGGCCGCCACTCGCGGGCGGAAGTGTTTCTCCCTGACCAACCGCCGACCCGGCGCCTACGCCGTCATCACGGACACAAGCGTCTGACCCGATCCGGCGCGGGGCCGACATCCATCCTCTGCTTGCACCGCGGCGGGCAGCGCCCGCTCTAATGCTCGCGGGGCCTGGATGCGGTCGGCCGTTCCAGCCGCCTGGCCTGCTGCCAGGCCCACTTGAACTTTCCGGTGTGCTTGGCCCAGGCCTTCTCCAGCCCTGGGGCGTGGGCGCCGTAGGCGGCGGCCGGCCCGGCCTTGGCGGGCCTGAAGTCCTTGTCGAGCTTGGGGTCGGTCCCCCCGGCGGGGGACTTCTCGGCCGCGGGGAGCTTGGGGATGCTCCCGGCCGGGTCGAGCCGATTGAACCAGAAGTTTTCCGCGAAGCGGAACGTCTCGGGCTTGGTCTTGGCCCCGACGTTGACGACGCTCTCCAGTTTGCCGTGGACGATCAGGTTCCGGGCGAAGGTGTTGTCGGCCGTGGGCTTCTCGCCGCCCTCGAAGAGAATCCGCATGACGTACTTGCGGGGATCGACGATCGTGTTGTATTCGAAGGCGCAGTTCGCGGCCGAGCAGTACGCCACGGCCGCGGCGCCCCCACGGATAAAGTTGCCCATGGCGACCATGTCCACGCCGGAATAGCCGGTGGCCTTCAGCTTGCCGAAATGGTCGTAGCGGTTGATCCGCCCCGGGCCGATGCCCCCGCCGAACTGCATCGCCCGGAACGAGGAGTCCTCGAACGCACACTTGTAGACGCCGATATTGAACGCCCCGCACTTGGGCTGGATCGTGTTGGCCGTTTGGCCCTTGACGTCGGGATAGCTGAAGGTGCACTTCGTGATCAGCCCGCGGCGGCAGCCGACCATGTCCACGGCCGAGCCCTCGGCGCCCCACTTCATGACGAAGCATCCGTCCAGGAGAAAATCGCTCACGGCCGTGAGCTTGATCCCGTCGCAGTTGCCCTTGCCGGCGATGTCGCGGGAGATGCAGTTCCTGATGACGATGTGGTGGCTGTTCCAGAACTGGATGTTGTTCAGCTCCGCCCGCTCGGCCACCAGTCGGTCGAGGACGACGTAGGAGCACCTGGCCATCTCGAAGCCCATCCGCCCGCCCTGAAAGATCGGGGGGTCGTTCCGGTCCTTGGCGGCGATCTCGATCGGGGCGCCTGGCTTTCCGTGGACGTCGCCGGCCCACAGGCCGCCTTTGTACTTGCCCCCGGCCAGGAGGATTCGCGTGCCCGGCGCGGCCGCGGCGAGCGCCTTTTTCAGGGCCTCGGTGCTGGCGACCCCGATCGTCCTGGCCGAGAGCGTCGCGGCCGTCAGGAGAAGGCCGCCGACCATCGCCACCGCCGTCACTATCTGTCTTTGAGGGAAGAACTTACATCCTTGCGCAATCACGGCTCATCCTCCGGCGTGGAAGCAAATTCGCTCAACTCAGGTGTTCACCCGATTGACAGAATCGCCGGGCGCGGTATAGTGTAAGGGCTGAGTCAGAAACGGGGCATTATTTTCCCTGCATGGCTTGAGGGAAGCTTCCGCTGGTGTCCGAGGAGCGGCCGCCTGCGTTGATGAGCGTGCCGCTCGCCTGCCGCCCTCCGCCCTCAGATAATGAGAATAGGGTAGCGTCCCCTCTCGGCTAGAGCGCCCACCTTGTGTTACACTGTCCGCGCAAGTCCACCGTCAATCAAAGGAGACGCCGCATGAGGATCGTCGTCCTGATCTCCGACACGTTCCGCTTCGACCACTTGGCCGCACACGGCCTGAAGAAGGTCCACACGCCGAACCTGGACGCCCTGGCCGCGGCCGGCAGCGACTTCCTCCGGGTGTATACCGGCTCGTTCCCGACCGGGCCGCACCGGGCGGACCTGTACCTGGGCAAGTACTGGTTCCCGCGGAGCGACTGGGCGCCGATCCCGCTGGATAAGCCCACGCTGGCCGAGCGGCTGGGAAAGGCCGGCTACGTCACCCAGTGGATCGGCGACAACCCCCACCTGATGAAGAACAACGCCTTTTATCATCGCGGCTTCACCGCGGCCGTGCAGGTCCGCGGGCAGGAGGGCGACGTCTACTTCACCCGCCTGAACAAGCCGCCGGCGAAGGTCCAGCCGATCGGCAAGACCCGCTACCGCCCCCAGCGGTTCGGCATGCCCCTGGTGAACCTGCACGAGTGGCTCAACGAGCCGCGATACGAGGAGGACCGCTTCTGCTGCCGCACGGCTGATCTGGCCTGCCGCTGGCTTCAGGAGAACTACAAGGCGGACAAGTGGGTGATGTGGGTGGAGTTTTTCGACGTGCACGAGCCGTGGGACGTGCCGGAATATCTCTGGCGCCGCTACGACCCGAACTACAAGGGGGCGGAGATGCGCCACCCGAACTACGGTCCGGCCAGCGACTACACGGCCGCGGAGCTGCGGAACCTCGCGGCCCACTACGCCGGCGAGGTGACGCTGGTGGACAAGTCCGTCGGGCGGATCCTGCGGCAACTGGAGGACTGCGGCGTCGACGACGACACGCTGATCGTCTTCACCAGCGACCACGGCATCGCCCTGGGCGAGCACAACCGCACCGGCAAGAGCAACATCCACCCCACCGACGCGCGGGCGTGGCCGATGTTCGAGGAGCTTTCCCACATCCCGCTGATCGTCCGGCTGCCGAACCAGCGCCCGCGGAAGATCACCCAGTTCGTCCAGCCGGTGGACATCACCGCCACGCTGGTGGACCTGGCCGGGGCAAAGGCCGACGGCTCGCTGCACGGGCAGTCGCTGCGGGGGCTGATCCGCGGGCGGGGGGGCTCCTGGCGGCGAAACTGGGCGATCTCCTCGGCCTACCTGGGGCGGCTGGGGGCGAAGTCCTCCGGGATGCCGATGCTGTACTCGGGGCGCTGGGCCTATGGCCCGCGCGACGAGCGGATGAGCACGCGCGGGCTGCTGTACGACATGGCCGCCGACCGCCGCCAGAGCCGCAATCTTGTCCGTACCCGGCCGGAGGTGGCGGCGCGCATGAACCGGCGGATGCGAAAGCTGATGGGCGAGATCGGCGTGCCCGACGAGCAGATCGCCAAGCTCATGGGGCAGGAGTCATAGCGCCGCCCGGGCGGGCCCCGCGGCCGGGGCTACGGCTGCTGCTCCGCCGGCTCGACGTGAACGATCACGGTGACCACGTTGGGGCAGCGGTCCACCACGCGGCGGCGAACCTCCGAGGCGATGTCGTGGCCCTGCCTGACCGTCAGCTCCGGGTCGACCTGGACGTGGATGTCCATTTCCACCTGGCCGCTCAGTTGGCGTGCGCGGAAGCCGTGAAAGCCCCGCACGCCCTGCGTGCCCAGCACGCTTTCCTCGATCCGCTTGAGCAGCTCGGCCTCCGGGGCCCGGTCCATCAGCTCGTCGACGGCCTGGCGGATGATTCGCCAGGCGACCACGGCCAGGAAGGAGCTCAGCACGCCGGCGGTGAGGTGATCCAGGAAGTGCCACTTGGGCCCGCCGATGGCCACCCCCGCCAGGCCGACGGCCGCCGCCAGGGACGAGGCCGCGTCGGAGCGGTGGTGCCAGGCGTTGGCCACCAGGCTGGAATCGCCGGCCCGCCGTGCGACACGGATCGTCACGTGGTACAGCGCCTCCTTGATCACGATGGAGAGGATCGCCAGCACCAGCGGCACGGTGGTGCGAATCTGCGAGCGGACGTGCGCCCGCTCGGCCAAGGCGACGACGGCGGCATAGAAGACGTAGGCACCGGCCGTCACCAGCAGGCCGGCCAGCAGCAGCGACACCAGTGACATGGCCCGCCTGTGGCCGTAGGGATGCGACGCGTCGGGCGGGCGACCGCTGATCCGCAGCCCGCCCAGAACGGCGATGTCCGACGCCGCGTCGCTGGCCGAGTGCAGCCCGTCGACCATGATCGCCTGGCTGTGACAAAGGAGGCCGGCCACCACCTTGGCCGCGCCCAAGCTGATGTTCATCACCAGCCCGCCCACGGTCGCGCCGGCCGGGCTCAGCGCCCACCTGCTTGTCTTGGCTATGGGTTCCATCGCCGCCAAAGCAGCCACATGATAGCCTCGCGCGGGCTGGCGGTTAACCTCTGAGTTCATGAATTACACGCCTGCCCGACACCCGCCTGCCGCCTGCCTACCTGCCGCCTGCCTACCTGCCGTAGGCAGGCAGGTAGGCAGGCACAGGACTTGCGGGCAGGGCTTTCAGGGGGGAATTCCACGAACTGAATGAATTGCATGAATGGTACGAACTCGCTTTTCTGGTTTATGGGACGCGTAGCTTTTTCTACTTCGTGCAATTCGTGTAATTCGTGGACTTCCCCGGCTCAGAAGCGGATGTTGAAGTCGCTGAATTCGCCGGTGGCGGCGGAGGTCTGCTGGGTGGCGTTGCGGACGTAGTATCCCATGCGGTCCCGGAGGGCCTCCAGGAAGCCGTCGATCTGTTCGGCGGCGCCCTCGACGACGATTTCGACGCGCCCGTCACGCAGGTTTTTGACGTATCCGGCGACGTCGAACCCGCCGGCCACGCGCATGGCGGTGTATCGAAACCCCACCCCCTGCACGTCGCCGGAGAACTGGACGAGACGGCGTTGACGCGACATGGCACCCACCTCGCTGCCGATCAGGAATACCCGGATGGATTCAGAGTTGAAGGCGTCTGCCGCGTCGGCGGATGAGCCCGGCGGCCGCGAGCAGCAGCAGCGCCGTGGTCGGCTCCGGCACGTAGAATTGGAGCCGCCATTGCCAATCGCCGACGAAACCGTCGGCGTAGTAGGGCGCGTCCAGCGGCGGCAGGTACCCCGGGTACAGCAGAGGATCGTCTCCGAAGGCGACTTCGGCGCCCAGGCCTTCGGCCAAGGCGGGCACCCGCACTTCGCCGTGGAAGACGAAATCGACGTCGAAGGGCACGCCGATCACCACCGGCACGAAGAAGTCGAGCTCCACGTCGTCCAGCGGCAGCGTGGCGAAGTCCGGCTGCACCACCAGGTCGCCCCCCGCGGCGGCGGCGAAGGCGGTGAAATCGCCCACCACCAGCAAGTCCACCCATTGGCCCGTGGCGATTTCCTCTTCGCTGCTGCGTCCGGTCAGGGCGATCAGGCCGTAAAACAGCTCCGCTGGTCCGGAGGGAGTTGCCTTGGTGATTTCGACGGCGAAGGCCGCCCGTAGTCCGGTGGCCTCCGGCAGGCTCGGCTCGTAGCCGCCGTTCTCGGTGAATTGTTCGTATCCGGCGGGGGTCCGACAGGCCTGGAGCAGCCCGTTGATGGTCAGCGTCGCCCTCGACCAGACGGGCGTGCCGGCGGGCAGCCCCGGCTGCGGGGCGACGACGATCTGCTTGGCGACCGCCAAGTCGGCGTCGGCCGTCAGCTCGGAGGGGGGATTGGCCCCAAAGCCCAACGCGTGCAGCGTGTTGTAGGTCTTCACCTCGTCGAAATGCGAGCGGGCCTGCCCCAGCAGTTGCATCTGCTGGGGGCCGGCGGCCGAGTGGGAGAGGCTGGCGGCGACGGGCAGCTCGTCGGGGTTCTGGGCGTACTGGTGATCCCACTCCGTCGTGCCGTTGTACCCCAGGGTCGCCTCGGCCGTGGTGGACTGCTGGAGCACGCCGGTCGGCAGCGGCGGGGCGGTCACGGCCGGGGGGGGCAGCTCCATGTGCACGATGGCATTGGTCCCGAGCACGTGGGCGTAGAGGTCCTGGCCGTTGACGGCCAGGTCGCCGATGGGCGAGCTGGACAGAAACTCCGGCAGGTCGAACCGGGCCAGCCTCGCCCCGGCCCGGTCGTACCTGGCGATGTAGCTGGTCCCGGCGCCCCGGTCGTGGTGGGAGGCGTAGAAGTACCGACCGTCCCAGGCGAGCCCGAAGGGGTAGGGGTCGACCCGCAAATCGTTGACGCGCTGGTTGGTGGCGGTATCGATCGCGTACAGATGCCCCGCTTCCGGCGAGTAGTTGGCCTGCCAAAGATAGCTGCCGTCGTGTGTCAGCCCGGCCGCGCGCGTCCCTGCTTCGGTGCCCTGGAAGTCGTACGTGCTCGCCGCCGCGCCGCCGGGGGCGAACTCCACGATGCCGCGCGAATCCCAGGTCCGAACCGCGGCATACAGGTCGGCCCCGTCGCCGGCCAGTCCGGTCGGCGGGATCTGCGGCCAATCGACACCGGGAATCGGGATCGTCTCCAGAATGCAGCCGTCGTCGAGGCTGATGCGGTGCACCCAGGCCGGCTGGGGCTGAATCCATTCTCCCTCGCCGTCGGTGTCGTAGTAGTAGTACTCCACCGCGGCGTCGCCGATCCAAAGGCTGGAATCGCTGTAGGTCAGGCCGCCGAGGAAGTGCACCTGGGGCCCGCAGACGTCCAGGATGTCGACGTAGCTCAG
>Ga0315541_1001782_pt1 | contig 19173 bp, 15 predicted proteins | sample SalMarSW160190MG_FD_203095 | JGI IMG/M metagenome (GOLD analysis project Ga0315541, IMG submission 203095) | Salt marsh sediment microbial communities from the Plum Island Ecosystem LTER, Massachusetts, United States - Salt Marsh Sediment SW1601-190 ...
GATGCGGACGATCAGACCGGGGAGGACGCCGAAGAGCCGTTCCGAGACACCCAGCTGGAACGCGCCATCGAGATCCTCTCGGCCGAGCTGACGCAAGTGGGAGAAGAGGTCGTCCCGGCGGCGGCGGGCTAGGCGCGACGGGCGCAGGGCGACCTGCATGCGAGAAGGAGGCGTGGACGGGATGCGCAGAAGCGGGACATGGCTGGCGGTCTTGCTCGGCCTGGCGGTTGGGCTGGGCTTCGGCCCCGCGCTCGGCCTGTCGTTGAACGAGCGCGGGCGGGCCCTGCGTGAGGACTTCCTCCCGCCGGTCGTGCGCCTTGCCGTGGCAATGGAAGAGCGCTACGTCGAGGAACTGGACTTCGACAATCTGCGAATCGGGGCTTACAAGGGGATGCTCAGCCGGCTGGACAAGCACAGCTCTTACATCCCGCCCGTCGCATACAAGGAGTTCCGCGGCGAGATCGAGGGGGAGTTCGGCGGCCTGGGCATCCGCATAAGTTACGATGCGGCCAAGAAGGCCGTCCAGATAGAGGAGACGCTGCCCAGGACTCCGGCGTCGAAGACGGGCCTGCTGCCGGGCGACCTAATCGTGGAGGTCCGTGAGGGCGAGGAGCTGATTAAGACGGCTGACTTCGAGAGCGTGCACGACGCCGTGGAAATCCTGCGCGGCAAGGTGGGCACGGACGTCACCATCACCGTCGTCCGGGCCAATGGCGGCGATAGGGAGCAGATCACCATTACCCGAGACGTCATTACGCTGTCCTCCGTGGAAATCGTCCGGCTTATCGACGGCGAGCCGAAGCTGGGATACGTCAAGCTCGCTTACTTCAGTAAGAACGCAGCCAAGGAGCTGCAGCAGGCCGCCGAATACCTGCGGGGACAGGGCATCGAAGGGTTCATTCTGGACCTCCGGTTCAACCCGGGTGGGCTGCTGGAGACGGCGCGTGACTGCGCCGGCCTGTTCCTGGATGACGAGATCATAGTGAGCACCAAAGGGCGGAGTGGCTCGCCCTCTCTGCTCTACGCGCATGGCGGAATGGACTGGGAGAAGCTGCCGGTGGTGGTGCTGATCAACCGCTTCAGCGCCAGCGGCGCCGAGATCGTGAGCGCCGCCCTCCACGATCATCAGAAGGCCGTACTGGTGGGTGAGACCACGTACGGCAAGGCGAGCGTCCAGAAGGTCATCGAGTATCCCGGTGATGAAGAGGGGGCGGTCAAGCTCACGATCGGGCGCTACTACACTCCCAACGAGGTACTGATTGAGGGCAAAGGCATAAAGCCGGATATCGAAGTCAAGCTCTCTGATGACGATACGCGGGAGCTGTTCCGGCACCTGAACAGTCAGGTGCAGTACGATCCCATCCCGCGCGAGGGCGACGAGCCCGGCCCCCCCGAGCCCCCCGAGCCCGAACAGGAGACCTCCGCCGGAGGCGACGCCGAGGAAGAAGAGGTCGAGGAGTTCGTCGACGTTCAGCTTGGTCGTGCCGTCGAAGTCCTGGCCCAGGCGGTGGCAGAGGCCCGCGCACCCGCCAGTGCAGCCGTCGCTGAGGGACAGCCCGCAACGCAAGGCTAAGTGAGCACGGCGGGAAGCTCCGTTAGTCGCTTGATCGTCGGCGCGTCGGCCAGTGCCGGCTCCGCTTCGTCGCGCCTCAGCCAGACGCTCTGTATTCCCGCCCCGCGCGCCCCCAAGACGTCCTCCTCGTAGGTGTCCCCGACGTGCGCGAGCTGCCCGGCCGGGAAGCCGCACCCGTGCACGGCCTTCCGGAAGATGGCCGCGTCCGGCTTCTCGGCCCCCGCCTCGAACGAGATGATGGTCCAGTCCAGGTGCCGCGCGATCCCCAACTCCCGGAGCAATCTAGGCAGCCGCGCGTCCCAGTTGCTGATCAGGCCGATGCGCACGCCGAGCCGCTTCAGCGCGTCGAACGTCGGCCACACGTCGTCGTATACGCGCCAGGCCGAGCCGGCAGCGAAATGCTCCCACAGCGCGAGGAAGAGGTCCTCGAAATCCTCTGGCAGGCCGAAGGGCCGGAAGCTCTCGCGCACCACGCGTCGCCACCAGTCCATGGCTTCCGGCTCGCTGCTCCCGTAGGCCGGGCGGCCGGACCCGTGTTGCCGACGGAGGCGGGCCCATGCCTCCAGGAACTGCCGCTCCACGTCCCCGGCGTCGGCATGGATGCCGGCCCTGCCCAGCGCGCGGGCATACACTTCGCCGATCGGGGATTCCGGATAGATCAGTGTGTTGCCCGCGTCGAAGAAGACGGCCTTGACGTTCATGCCCGTAGCTCGCGTCGAGCGCCCGGAATGGCCCGGCAGCGCCGCACACAGGTCCGCCGGGACAGGGGTGCCATTATACGCCCGGCGCTTCCGCGCTGAAACGGAGGGGCCGGCACTTAGCCCAACTTCCGCAGTTTGGGGGAAAATGGGGGATTTCTCAAGCTTTTGGGGGCGACTTTGGACGCCGGTTTGTCGTAAGTGCAGTCAAGTCCCGAATGTTGTGTAACTTCGCTTCTCCAGGGCTCTAGCGTGCAGCAAGCGTAGGGGACCGGAGCGAGCTGCACGCTGAAAAGCTATCCGCCGCGTGCTAGCGGCTGGGCGCTTACACGTTAACGGTGCGCTACTTTCTATGCATTGCGCGCTGTATCTCGGGCAGCTTGATTCGCTTCGCCTGTGCTCTTGCCTCTCTTTCAGCCCCAACCCTCTCAGCCCCCTGCATAGATGTGGCCGCGGCCCAGCCGACCACGCAGTCGAACCAGTGGTTGTCCGGCTTGTGGGCGGGGAGGTTCCACTCGTTCACCGTCCGGCCGCGGCCCTTGGTGCGCGCCCGGTACTCGGCCGTCAGGTGCTCGGCGAAGAGGCGGTGTTCGACGGCCTTGCGCCCCAAGATAGAGAGGCAGCCGGGGTCGCCCACAGCGGTCGCCAGGCGCTCGTGCACGAAGGTCTTCCAGAAGTTCGTGTCGATCTCGACGTGCCGGAGGGCCCGATGGCGGCCGCAGTGCTGCACGCATTGGGATGCAATGGCGCCGCCTGCGTGGTAGAATTGGCGGCCTTGCTTGCCCGGCGAACGGCCGGCTCGGGCAAAGCCTCGACAGCACACCATCACAGGGAAGGGAGCAGTCATGGCGGCGAAGCTAATCGAAGGCAAACCGATCGCGGAACGGATCAAGGACCAAGTGCGCGCGGACATCGAGGCCCTCGGCCGCGCCCCGAAACTGATCGGCGTCCTGGCCAGCGACAATCCCGGCGCCAAGTACTACGCCGGCAGCCAGGAGAAGGCATGCGCCGAAGTCGGCATCGACTACGAGCTGCACGAGCTGGCGGCCGACTCCTCCCAGGCCGACCTGGAAGCCCACATCGCCGAAGTCAACGCCGACGACAGCGTCACCGGCGTGATCCTGCTCATGCCCGTGCCGGACGGCGTCGACGCCCGCCAGGTCCAGCAGGCCATCCTGCCGGACAAGGACGTCGAGGGCGTCCATCCGGCCAACATCGGCAAGCTCTTCTACGGCGACTTCTCGCTGGCCCCGTGCACGCCGCACGCCGTCGTCGCCATGCTCCAGGACACCGGCGTCGACCTGAAGGGCAAGGAGACCGTCGTCATCGGCCACAGCGAGATCGTGGGCAAGCCGACCCTGGTCATGCTGCTTCAGTCCATCATGGAATCGCCGACGGTCACCTGCTGCCACATCGCCACGCGCGACCTGGCGGCCCACGCCGGGCGGGCGGAGGTGCTGATCGTCGCCGCCGGCAAGGCCGGCCTGGTCAAGGGCGGGATGGTCAGGGAGGGCGCCGTCATCATCGACGTGGGCATCAACCGAGTCCGGGTCGAAGAGGGCGGCAAGAAGAAGACGAAGATCGTCGGCGACGTGGAGTTCGACGCCGCGAAGGAAAGGGCGTCGCTCATCACGCCTGTGCCCGGCGGCGTGGGGCTCGTGACGACGGCGATGCTGCTCGCGAACACGGTCGAGTGCGCCCGTCGGCAGGCGTAAAAGACCCCTCACCCTTACCCTCTCCCGACGGGAGAGGGGATCCCCTCTCCTGGGGAAGGGAGAAGATCATCGAGTACCCATGTCGGCTCGCTTAACACACCGCCTGCCGGTTTCGGCAGGGCGCGGCGCCGGTGTGATCGAGAAAGGCAACTGAGGGCAGGGGCCGGGCGTGGGCTGGACTGGCCGGCGGCCCGTGCTGTACCCTCACTGACATGCTCGAGTTCGTCCTGGTCGACCATTTCCGCCTGGCGCTGGACGCGGCGCTCTTATTCGCCGTGGGGCTGTTCGTCTCGTGGCCCGTGGTGCACTACCGTCTGGAAGCGGTCGCCCGCCTGCCGCTGGCCGTGTTCCGGCTGGTGCTCCGCCTCATCGGCAAGTCGCCCGGCATTCCGCGCATGGCCGGCGTCATCTGGGGCTTCAACTCCGTCGCCATCTTCATCTACATGGCGAGCGGCTGCCATCCGCTGCTGCCCAAGCTGTTCGGCATCTGGGTGGGCATGAACATCGGCATCATCATGGGGATGGCCCGGCACGCGGAGGACTTGCTCCAGGCGGGCGCGCCGGCCCCCGGCCAGTGGGCGCCCCCTCCGCTGCTGGGCACTGCGTGCGGCGCGCTCGTGCTCGCGCTGGAGCTGCCGTGCTTCTGGTTCGCCATCGCCATGGGCATCCGCACGGGACACGCGGTCCAGTCCGGGGAGCCCTACCTGAGCGCGCTCGCCCCAAGGGCGGCGGCATACCTCTGCGTCATCGTGCCCGTGCTGGCCGTCAGCGCCCTGTGCGAAGCGGTGGCTATCCGCGGCTCCGCCGGCCGCGGATCTCACCACGACGACACGACGAGCACGACGACGACAAGGTAACGAGTCTCACGGCCAAGCGGGGCCTGCACTTGCGGCGTGCTCCACCGCTTGCCACCGCCGCGCCTGTCAGCGCACGCCAGCCTTTGCCCGAACCGAGGCGAAGGGGCTATAATGGGGGAGTAAGCCAGAAGGAGGTCCCATGGCGAAGAAAAACGGTGAGGGCAACCTGAGCCGGCGCGGGTTCCTGATCGGCGCGGCGGCGGGCGCGGCGGCCCTATCGGGTCTGCGAATCGCCGCCGAGCGGGGCGCGCAACTGCGCGTCAGGGACTACGCGCCCAACGACCTCGCGCCGGGCCTCGCCATCATCCACGGCGACGCGGGGGACGGCGATGAGAGGTCGGTCGTGATGAAGATGACCCGCCGGGCCATGGAGGCGCTCGGGGGCATGAGCAAGCTCGTCACGGGGGGCGAGACCGTCGTCATCAAGCCCAACATGGCCTGGGTCTGGGGACCGCCGATGGCCACCAACACGAACCCCTGGGTCGTCGCCGCGCTGGTCGAGGTGTGCCTGGAGGCGGGCGCCGGGCGCGTGCGCGTGATGGATAACACCATCTCGAAGGACCCGTCCAAGTCCTACGAGGCGAGCGGCGTCGCGCGGGCGGCCGCCGAGGCCGGCGCCGAAGTGCCCTACGTGGACCGCTCGCAGGCCGTCGAGCTGCCCATCCCCGACGCATTCGCGCTCGACCGCTGGCCGTTCTGCCAGGAGTTCATCAACGCCGACCTCTGCGACGTGCTCATCAACGTGCCGATCCTTAAGGATCACGGCACCAGCCGCCTGAGCATCGGGCTGAAGAATGCGTTCGGCATGATCGCGGGCGACCGCGGGCAACTCCACCGCCAGATCCACGAGAAGATCGCCGACCTGCACCGCGTCATCAAGGTCGACCTGACCGTGATGGACTGCTACCGCGTGCTCCGCACGCACGGTCCGACCGGCGGGACGCTGGAGGACGTGGACAGCTCGCGCGAGGGGGCGCGCCGCGTGGTAGCCAGCGCTGACCCGGTGGCCGTGGACTCCTACGGCGCGCACATGTTCGGCTACGGGCCGGACGAGATCGGCTTCGTCAGGAACGCGGCTAAGGCAGGCCGGGGCGAGGCGGACTGGCAGTCGCTGGACGTCACCGAAACCGAAGTCTGACGCACTGCCAAAGACTCACGACGGAGACCCGTTCGGCAGGCTCAGGGCAAGCACGGAGAGCACGGAGAAGGACAAGACTGAAGCCAACCACTACGGCACGACGAGCACTACGTCAGAGCCTCTTATACCGGCGTTGTCGCTTCTGCCATACGTTGTGTTCGTTGTGCCGTCGTGGTTCGTCGTTGTAGTTCTCCGTGGTGGATCCGTGAAGATTGACTGTCGCGGCGGGGTCTGGTATAGTCGGGATTCGCGTGGGCGCATAGCTCAGTGGCAAGAGCGCTACTTTCACACGGTAGAAGTCGCAGGTTCGAGTCCTGCTGCGCCCACCATCCCTCCCCCGTCTCGCACCGGCCTCCCGCGCTCGTACGGCGAGAACAGGCAGCCGCACCGCTGCACGCGTCACCGTCCAGACCACATCACCGGAGGGAATGCCCGTGGGCTCGCTGATGTCGAGAGCCGCCGTTTCCGCCGTTCTGCTGGCCGCACTGGCCGGCGCCGCCTTCGGCGAGGTCGCCGTGGCCGGGCGCAGGGGCGAGATCTCCGCCATGCGCTACGACGGGGAGTACGTGGACATCGGCGCCAGGCTGCGGCTGCCGTCGCGCGGCTGGGGCGCCTTCTCAGGCCTGGCCGACGCCCGGGGCGTCCAGTACGAGCGCTCGGGCTCCTCGCAAACGTGGCGCGGGAACGTCGCCGTGGGCGAGGGGCATTGCCTCATCCAGCAGGCCCTGGACGAATCCGATAGCGCCGCCACGCTGCGGATCACCGTGACGGCGGAGGACGACCTGGACGTCGAGGGCGTCTTCCTGTTCGTAGGCGTGCCGATAGAGGCCTTCAGCGGCGGTCGGTGCGAACTCGCGACCGACGGCCGGCCCGTGGCAACGGCCGAACTGCCGGTGACCAGGCCGGAGAACCGCCACTTCCTGAGCGGGACCGGCGCGTCCCTACGCATGACGAACGCGCGCGGTGACATGGAGTTCGCCATGACGCTCGGCCGGCCATGCGTCCTGCGCGTGCAGGACACGCGCGAGTGGCACGGGACAACTTACAACCCCTACGTCGAGTTGCACAGCGGCCCGATGCAGAAGGGGCAGACAACGTCCCTGGCCGTCACCTTCCGCTTGACCGGCGAACCGGACCGCTCGCCGGCTCGCCTGACGGTCAACCCGGACCAGGAGCGCTACCGGCTCGACGGCTTCGGCGGCAACTACTGCTTCGGCATCGAGTCTCCGGTCACGCAGTACACGCTGGACAACCTCCGCGTCGCCTGGGCTCGGACGGAGATGACCCCCGCCGAGTGGGAACCGGAGAACGACAACGCTTCGCCCGGTCAGACCGACTGGGACTTCCTGAAGTCGCACGACACGCCGGACAGCAACTTGCGCCGCGAATTCCTGCTCGCCCAGCAGATCCAGCGCCGGGGCATTCCTTACGTGATCTCCATCTGGCACCTGCCCGAGTGGCTGTACGCCGACCCCGGTAAGGGAGCGGGCGTGCACGGCCGCCGCGTGCCGCCCGAGAAGTGGCCGGAGCTGCTCGAATGCCTCGGCTCCTACCTGCTCTACGCGCGCGAGCAGCACGGCGTCGAGCCCGACCTGTTCTCGTTCAACGAGCCGGAGTACGGCGTGCGGGTCAAGCTGACGCCCGAGGAGCACCGGGACGCCATCAAGTCCATCCGCGCGCACTTCGAGAAGCTCGGGCTGAGGACGAAGATGCTGCTGGCCGACGTGGCGAATCCCCGCGGCACGGTTGCCTACGCCATGCCGGCCGTGCAGGACCCGGAGGCAATGCGCTACGTCGGCGCCGTGGCCTTCCACTCCTGGGGCGGCGCGACGCCCGAGCAGTACGCCGAATGGGGCGACCTGGCCGAACGGCTGAGCCTGCCGCTGCTGGTGACGGAGCTGGGCGTGGACGCCAACTGGCGCGCCGTTCCGCTGGACACCTTCCGCTACGCCATGCGCGAAGTCAGGATGTACCAGGAGCTCATCCTCTACGCGCGCCCGCAGGGCACGATGCAGTGGGAGTTCACCTCGGATTACTCCACCGTCAACGTGGAGCGGACGGACTCAGGCGGGGCCAGGCTGTTGCCGAAAAAGCGCTTCTGGTTCGTCAAACACTTCTGCAACCTGACGCCCGCGCCGGCCGTTGTGCTCGAAACGGAGTCGGACAACCCGAGCGTTCTGATCACGGCGTTCCGGGGCCCGGACGCGGGGCAGGCGGCCCCGGTCTACGCGGTTCACGTCGCCAACTTCGGCTCAGAACGGCCGGCCACCTTGACCGGTCTGCCGCAGGGGATAACGGAGTTGCGCGCCGTGCGCACCAGTGAGGCCGAATCGTTCGCGGACCTCGGCGCCGTGCCAGTGCGGGGTGGAGCCGTGGAATTGACGCTGGCCCCGAACTCGCTGCTCACGCTTACCACGGAGCGCCCATGAATCTCGCGATGTCGCGGCGGTGCTTCCTGGCCTGTCTGGCCGCCCTGCTGGTGTCGGCGGGCGGCTGCTCCGCGCTCTCGGACACGCCCCGCACCGAAGCCGCCGATGCCGGGGGGCGCGTCCTGCACCTCGCCATCGTTCCCAGGCAGCTGCCCGACGGCAGCGATCCGGCCGAACAGGTGGCTCGCCTGCTCAAGGAAGTGGCGGCGCGCGCCGGCGGGTACACCTACATCGAGGGGGTCAAGGGCGGATGGATTCCGCCAGGCGAGCAGCAGGTTGTGACGGAGTCCAACGATCTTCTCCTGGTGGAGGGACCGCCGGAGCTGGCACGTTTCCTCAAGGAGGCGTTGCGCGACGACTTCGCACAGGAATACCCGTTCGTCGTCAGCCTGCCCGTGCGGCCGACCCCGACGGCGCAATCCGCAAGCACCGGCACCGTGGAGCCGGAGGTGAACCCGTCAGACTGACCCGCAGTGCCGTGGGCGGCGCGCTCCCGCGCGACCTGCGCCAAGAAAGCTAGACGTCCCAGGGCTCGGCCCCCACGCCATTCGGCCCTTCCTCCTTGCGCAGCAGGCCAGTCGGATCCACGTTGATAGGCAGCAAGTGGGCTTCCGGCAACTCCCCCCGAAGGGCCTCCTGCACCTCCTGGCGGCATCCCGGCGCCAGCACGACGGCCGCCGGATAACCGCCGAAGGCCCTCGTGAGCTTGGCGCCGAGCGCGCCGGCCTCAGCGGCCAGGCCCCGCACCTTCTCGTAGACGTCGGCCGGGAACGCAAAGTAATCGGTCAGGATCGCGCTTTCCTCATCGCAGATCTCAGCCAGCCGATCGTTGTCCACGAAGGGGTCGCCCAGGTACTCCAGGAAGGACTCAATCATCTGCCGCACGCGCAGAAGGCCGTAGACCATCACCGTCTCCGCCTCGCTGATAACGTCCGGGCCGAGGCCGAACAGGCCGGACAGTGCTCCCTCCGCGTCCCCGGCAAAGTCGCATCCCACCCGGCCGGCGGCCGCCAGCGCCTCGCGCAGGGCCTGGTCCCGTTCCGCTGCCCCGGCGGCGGGACCGACGCCCGGCATCAGGCACAGCAGCAACGACTCAGGCGGCATAAGCTGCTGAACGTTAAGTCGCTCGCCGCCGGGCTCGACGTACCCCGCGCCGCCCACGAGGCTCATCAGGGCCTCGCCATAGGCCCCGCCGGTGTCCTCCGGCCCGGCGGGCAGGATCTCACTAAGCACACGACAAGCCACCCCTGCCAGGCCGGCGTCCGTCGGCGGGAGGGGATCCATCCTGTGGGCCGCAACGACCGCCGCCAGCGCGGCCGCCAGCGAGGGGCAGGACAACAGCACCCCTACGGGGCAGACGGCCCAGAGCGGCCCCAGGTCGACCTCCACGTCCAGCCCCTCCAGGACGGACGGATCAGGGACGAGCCGGCCGAGCGCGTTCCGCCAGCGCTCGGGGAACCGGCTGACGGATATCTCGTCGGGCCAGGGAAGCCTGCCCGGGACCCCTGACACCCCGAAGTCATCATCGCCGGCCACGCCGCCGAAGGAGAGTGAGAACGCTCCCGCCGTTTCGCGGACCAGCACTGCCATGCGCAGGTTCGTAGCCAGACATACCGAGCCGCAACCCAGCAGGTGCTGCTTATCGCCCAGGAGCCGCAGCGAGTACGGCACGGTGAAGCTATCCAGGCTAGGGGCGTCCAGGCTGACGATGGAAGACATGGGGATCGCTCTCAGGAGATGCAGGCAACCGCCGCCCGACCGATGCGCCGCAGCGCACGCCAGGCCGCCACGACGCGGGCGCTCACACCTCTCGCCACTTGCCCACGGGGTCGCCCTCCGGCCCCGGGCCAATGTAATGGTCGCCCGTCAGGCGGTTCGTACCGCATTTGGCGCAGACATTGGCCCCGGCCGGAAGCAGCGCCCCGCATGCTTCATTGGCGCAGATGTGCTCGCCTGGCCGCAGGCTGATCCGACCGGCGTGGGCGGCACTCTCCAGCTTACGCATGCCGGCCTCCGGGGGCGCCCACTGACTCCGGACCTTCCTTAGCTGGTTTTCCAGGACTTTGCGCGATACCCGCACGTAGCCCTCGGTATCGAACTTCACGACCGGTTTGGGCATGATGAGGTGCCGCTTGCACCCGCTGCACCGCACGCGTTTACCCACCTTGTCCGGCTCCTCCACGATGAACCGGCCGCAGTAGGTGCACTGGACGGTCAGGTTGGGCGCTACGGACCTGTCCACCAGCAGGAACTGCAGGGCGGGCCGCAAGTAGCGTCGGCAGTGAGGGCAGGAAAGGATCTTGCCCAGGCGATGGGCGTTGAAGGTCACTTCCTCGCCGCAGACGCACTTTATGGTGATGACGTCCTGGGGTGGGGCCACGCCCGCCATGGTCTAACCTCCGGTCACATTGTACTTGCGGCCGCCTCAGTTTTGCAAGGCGCCCGCCGCCCCCATTGGCAGGACCTGACGCGCTGTGATAGACTGAGCGATGGGAGTCTCGTCCCAAAGGTGCGCGAGCCGGACGGAGGGCGCGCTCCCGTCTTGCGCGCCCTCCAAGGACACTCGCGGCCGCCCAGGAGCGCCGTTGCGCACTGCGGCGGCGCTTTGACTTCTTGCACGGATTGCCGACATGCCGCCACTTCTATCAGACCCGGATGAGATCCACGACCTGCTCGACGCACAGGTCTTGCCCGACGTGGAGAAGCCCGGCCGCTACGTAGGCGGCGAGAGGAACGCCGTCCGCAAGGATCGTACGGAGGTCGACGTCAGCTTCGCCTTCCTCTTCCCGGACGTCTACGAGGTCGGCATGTCCCACCTGGGCTATCAGATACTCTACTCGATCCTGAACGGCCTGGACTGGGCGGCGGCTGAGCGGGCATACGCGGCCTGGCCCGACATGCAGCGCCAGATGCGGGAGCACGGGATACCGCTTTTTGCGCTGGAGAGCTTCCGTCCGGTGCGCGGGTTCGACGTCGTCGGATTCAGCCTTCAGTACGAGCTGCTCTACACGAACGTGCTGGCCATGCTGGACCTGGCCGGCATCCCGCTGAGGAGCGCCGACCGGGCGGAGGGCGATCCGATCGTGATCGCCGGCGGACCCGGGGCCGCCGCCCCTGAACCGATGGCTGACTTCATTGACCTCTTCTTCCCGGGCGACGGCGAGGCGGTCATCGTGCAGTTTGCCGAGCTGGTCCGCAGGGCGAAAGCGGAGGCCCTGTCGCGCTCGGAGACGATCCTGGCGGCCGCACGAGAGATCGAGGGCGTCTACGCGCCGGCTCACTACGAGGTAAGCTACACGCGCCAGGGCACCGTGGAGAGCATCCGCCCCACGAAGCCCGGATTGCCCGACCGGGTGCGGGCCTCCAAGCTGCCCAGCCTGGCGGGGGCGCCCTTCCCCTGTGACCTGATCGTCCCCTTCGTCGAGACAGTCCACGACCGGATCACGTTGGAGATCATGCGCGGCTGCACGCGGGGATGCCGGTTCTGCCAGGCCGGAATGCTACGGCGCCCCTTGCGTCCGCGGACGATCGACGAACTGCTTAACCTGGCCGCGCAGGCCTACCGCCGGACGGGCCACAACGAGATAGCGCTGGCCTCGCTGTCCTCCAGCGACTATCCCGGCTTCCAGGAGCTGCTGGAGCGGATGAACGAGTTCGCCGAGCCCCGCCAGATCGGCCTGTCGCTGTCGAGCCTGCGCGCGGATGACCAGTTGCGCCTCATCCCCGAGGTGCTTGCACGCGTTCGCAAGAGCGGCCTGACCGTTGCGCCGGAGGCGGCTTCCGACCGGCTGCGGCGCGTCATCAACAAGGACATCTCGGACGAGGAACTTCTGGAGGGCGCTCGGGCCGCCTTCCGGGAGGGATGGAGGCGCATCAAGCTTTACTTCATGGTGGGCCTGCCCACCGAAACGGCCGAAGACGTGGCCGGGATTGTCGGGCTGAGCGAAAGGGTCAGCGAGGCCCGGCGGGAGGCCGGCCGCGGATTGGGGAACGTCAACGTGACGATCGCCCCCTTCGTGCCGAAGGCGCACACGCCCTTCCAATGGGAGCCGATGGCCGGGCTGGGGGAGCTGCGATCCATTAGAGGGGCGATCCTGTCGAACGCCAGGCTGAAGAGCGTGCGTTACAAGTTCAACGACCCGGAGACCAGTTTCCTGGAGGGGGTCCTGGCGCGTGGCGACCGGCGCCTGGGCCGGGCCATCGAACGCGCCTGGCGGTCGGGCCAGCAATTCGACGCCTGGAGCGAGCACTTCTCGTTCGAACGCTGGCAGCGCGCCTTGGAGGAGGAAGGGCTCGACATGGACTTCTACGCGACGCGCTCCCGCGCGCTCGATGAGGCCCTTCCCTGGGACCACATCGACTTCGGCCTGCGCAAGGAGTTCCTGCGCGAAGAACGTGAGAAAGCCTTCCGCGGCGAGACCACGCCCGATTGCCGCATGGGCGGCTGCGTGCATTGCGGCGTCTGCGCCATGATGGGGGTGGAGCCTCCGCAGCCCGGCTCGCCCGGCAACGACACGTAGAGGAAGTCGTCCTCGGGCACGGCGCGCCGTGCCCCTACCCCTGCTAGCGGCGGCGGGTAGCAGATAGCAGGTAACCGTTAGCTTCCTGCCACCTGCCATCGGCCACCTGCCACTTCTTACTCGCGCGCCGCCGTTCTTGAGCCACCGCCCCGACCGTGGTATAAGGGAAGCTCTGCCCTCCGGCGACCGAAGAGGCATCGGCAATGGACTACGAGCCCGTCATCGGACTGGAAACGCACGCCGAGCTGCTGACCGAAAGCAAGCTCTGGTGCCGGTGCAGCACGCGGTTCGGCAGGCCCCCCAACAGCCAAACTTGCCCCGTCTGCCTGGGCATGCCGGGCGTGCTGCCGGTGCTGAACGTCAAGGCGTTCGAACTGGCCCTCCGCGCCGCGCTCGCCCTGAACTGCCAGCTCAATCGCACCACTTTCTTCGATCGCAAGAATTACTATTATCCCGACCTGCCGAAGAACTATCAGATCTCGCAGAACTACTGCAACCTGGGCGTGGACGGGCACCTGGAGATCCCCCTGGACGGCGACGTGCGCCGGGTCGGCATCCTGAACGTCCACCTGGAAGAAGACGCTGGCAAGAACGTCCACGCCGAGCATCCCGGCGCCGACTATAGCCTTGTCGACCTGAACCGGGCCGGCACTCCCCTTCTGGAAGTCGTGACGGCGCCCGACATGCACAGCGTCGAGGAGGCCGACGCCTTCATGCACACGCTGCGGCAGGTGCTGCTGTACACGCAAGTGTCGGACTGCAAGATGCAGGAGGGCTCGCTCCGCTTTGAGGCCAGCATCAGCATGCGGCCCGCCGGCACGGACGGCCTCGGCGCGCGGGTCGAGATCAAGAACCTGAACTCGATGAAGGCCGTGCGCGGTGCGCTGGAATGGGAGATCCGCCGCCAGACCTCCCTTCTCAAGAGGGGCGAAGCCGTCGAGCAAGAGACACAGCTCTGGGACGAGGCGCGCGAACGCACGAACCGCATGCGCACCAAGGAGGAAGCCCAGGACTATCGCTACTTCCCCGAGCCGGACCTGCTGCCCGTCCAGGTCACGGACGAGATGCTCGGGCGCGTGCGGGAGAGCGTGCCTGAGCTGCCGCTCAAGCGCCGGCGCAGGATCCGCGACGAGCTCGGCCTGAGCGAGTACGACGCTACGGTGCTCTGCGACCAGAAGGAAGTGGGCGATTACTTCGAGGCGTGTCTGGCAGCCCATGGCTCCCCGAAGAGCGTCGCCAACTGGATCATCAACGAGGTCCTGCGCGAGGTGAATGAACGCAAGATCTCCATCGAGGAGTTCGAGGTGCCGCCGGAGCGCCTGGCCGAACTCGTGCGCCTGACCGACGAGGGCAGGATCAACGCCAACGTCGCTCGCGACATCATGACGAAAATGATCCGGACCGGGAAGGACGCCGCCACGCTCGTCCAGGAGGAAGGCGTCGAGCAGATCAGCGACGGGGCCGCCCTCGAGCCCGTCATCGAGCAGGTCATACGCGACAATCCCGATACGGTGCAGGACTACCTGGGCGGCCGGAAGCAGGCCGTCGGGCCCCTGGTGGGTCAGGTGATGAAACTGACGCGCGGCAGGGCCGACCCGAAGTTGGCCAACCAAATGCTGCGCGAGAAACTGGACAGACTATAGGTGAGAGGTGATAGGTTCTAGGTGATAGAGGCAAGCGGCACGCTCCCTTCTCCCCTCGGATCTAGCACCTGACACCTATCACCTAGAACCTATTGTCTAGAACCTATCACCTGGATCCTGGGAGTTCGCAATGCTCTGGACCGAACTGACATCTGACGACTTCCCCAACGCCGTCGCGGCGTCGCAAGGCCTCTGCCTGCTGCCGTTCGGCTGCATCGAGCGCCACGGGCCGCACCTGCCGCTCGGCACGGACCAGATCACGGTCGACACGGTCGCCCGCCAGGCGGCCGAAGAAGAGCCGGCCGTCGTTTTCCCGTCCCACTACTTCGGCAAGATCTTCACGGCCCGGCACGTTCCCGGCACGGTTGCGCTGACGCGGACGCTGCTTCTGCCGCTGCTCGAAGCCATCGTGGAGGAGATCGCGCGCAACGGCTTCGGCAAGATCTTCATCGTCAACGGTCACGGCGGCAACACGAGCATGATCCATGTCTTCCTGCGCTCACTGCTGGAAGAGCCGCGCGGCTACGTAGTCTACAGCAGCAACCATTACGAGATGGAAGAAGGGCCCCGGCAGCGCTGGCACGAGATGCGCGACAGCGACTTCGGCGGTCACGCCGACGAGATGGAGACCAGCCTGATGCTCCACATGCGGCCGGAGCTCGTGCACATGGAAGCGCTGGGCGACCCGGCGGACGGCCTGTCGAGGCAGCGGACCGACCACCTGCCCGGGCTGAGCACCTCGGTGAGCTGGTACGCCGACCATCCCACCCATTACGCGGGCGATGCCCGCACGGCCACCGCAGAGAAGGGCGAGTTCATGTTCCGCGCCTGCGTCGACAAGGTGGTGCGCCAGATGCGGGCCATCAAGTCAGACCAGATCAGCCCCCGCGTCCAGCAGGAGTTCTACGGCCAGACGGACCACCGGCGGCGGGACGAATAGGGGATCGCAGGAAGAAGGCCACGCCGCAGGCATGCGTTTGCCCGTGGCTGCGCCCGCTCTGGCAGGTCCGTCCTTTATGGTGCAGGCCGTGGGCGTCGACCGCCCGCCGCCGAAGCAATGAAGGCGCTGCTTGAAGCTCGGGGCTTCCTGGTCCAGAAGCTCGTCGACGAGGTCGACCGGCACGGTATCGAGGCGATGCTGGCTTCCGGCCATTGAGCGCCGGTTGCCGGCCTCGTGGCAATCCCCTGCCGAAGCCGCACCTGGCGTGCGGACAGACAACAGCCCGGCGTCATGGGTACGTGCCCGGGCCGACGCATTGCTCCGGGCCTTCGCGCGGGGCGTAGACGTAGTAGGTGGCGCGCGCGATCGTGAATTCCCGTATCGGCTCGGCGCCTGCGTACACCTCCGGCGAGGCGCGCACCACGCTGCCGAGCACAGCTAACCAGCTCGCCGGGTACTCATCCAGCGAACCGATTGCGTCCACGCACGGCATCTCCGCGAAGCCGGCGTGGAAAGCAACGCCGGCCTCGTAACCACCGACCCAGACGATCCTCGCTGCCGGCGCGCCCGTGCTCTCTAGGAACCTGGCAAGAGGCACTGGCGACTTCCGGGCGTCGGCGTGAGCGCCATAGGTCAGTGGGTAGGCCACGAGGCCAACGGCAGCCGCGCCCAGCACAGCCCGGTAGCCCATGCGCTTCCACAGTATCCACCCCGCCAGCGAGGCCAGGCCGACGGGGACGGCAAGACCCAGCGCCCACGGGAGCATCGCCGGCCGCCGGGCCGCACAGACGACCAGCCCCATTGACGCAACGAGCAACAGCGCCAACAGGACCCTCCCGATCCAGTGGTCCCTTTCGTCCAGGTAGGCGGCGACCGTTATGGCGGCAGGCGGCAGAAGCGGGATGAGGTAACGGTCCGCCTTGGCCGGCAGCAGGCTGAACACCAACAAGGCCGCGGCCAGCCACAGGACCATCCGGAACGCTCCGGAGCGCCTGGGGCGCTGGCACACGTAGATCAACGCAAAGGGCAAGTACGCCACCCAAGGCAGGAACTCACAGGGCAAGCTCCCCAGGTAATAGTAGATAGCCCCGCGAGCCTCATAGCCGCCTACCCTGGCGATGACCTCCCGCCCCAGGGCAATGTCGATAACGCAGCGCCCCTTCAGCAGGACCACCGGGATCAGCCATGCCATGACCGGCAGGCTCGCGATCGCTAGGCCAGCCAGCCATTTCCAGTGCAGTAGCTCCCTCCAGTTCCGCTGCCAGACGAGGTACGGCACGATGGCGCACGCCAGCATCAGCAGGGCAACGGGGCCTTTCGTAAGAAGGGCGAACCCCACCGCGAGCGAGCTGGCCCCGAAGTATAGCCACCAACGCTTCGCCTGCTGCGTGCTTTTCAGGTAGAGGTAGAAGGCCATGAGCACGAAGAAAGCCAGGATCACGTCCGTCGTGACGCGCTGGGCCGCCCAGACGAACCGCATGGAAGTGCCAAGCACCAGGCTTGCCAGCACCGGGTTGATCCCCAGGGAGAGCGCGACGAGGTAGCACGCGATCAGGCACCCCACGCCGAACAACAGGACCGGCAGCCGCACCGCTACCGTGTGGCGACCCAGTGCCTTGATGCTCAGCGCCGCAAGCCAGAAAAGCAGGGGGGGCTTGTTGTAATACGGCCCTCCGTTCAGGTGGAGCACCAACCAATCGTCGCGCGTCACTATCTCGTGCGCCACTTGAGCATAGCGCGGCTCCAGAGGATGCCACAAATCGCGGCTCCATAATCCCGGAAGGAACAGGACGGCGCCGAACACACAGACGGCCAGCAGTTCCACGCCGACGCTGCGGCCATTCCGGACGCCGACGCTCGATGCCGGTATGTCAGGCACCCCTCAACACCCCCACTTGTTCCTGGAAGTAGGCAAGGGCCTTCCGGAGGCCCTCGGCGCGCGGAGTCAGGGGTTCCCACCCCAGCAGTTGCTTCGCCCTGGAGACATCCGGCTGCCGCACTTTCGGGTCATCCGTTGGCAAGGGCTCGAACGTGATGGCACTCCGGGAGCCGGTCAGCTCGATGATCTCCTTTGCCAGCTCCAGAACCGTGAGCTCCTGGGGGTTCCCCAGATTGACGGGATCGTGCTCACCGCTCTCCAGCAGGAGCGCTATCCCCCGCACCATGTCGTCGATGTAGCAGAAACTCCGCGTCTGGGAACCGTCGCCGTACACGCTCAGCGGTTCGCCCATCAGGGCCTGGCGGAAGAACGTCGGGAGGGCACGCCCGTCGTAAAGACGCATCCTGGACCCGTAGGTGTTGAAGATGCGCGCGATGCGCGTGTCCAGGCCGCAGGACTCATGGTAGGCCATGGTCAGCGCTTCGGCGAAACGCTTCGCCTCGTCGTAGACGCCGCGGGGGCCTACCGGGTTCACGTTTCCCCAGTAGTCCTCCGACTGGGGATGGATCAGCGGGTCCCCGTAAACCTCGCTGGTGGAAGCCAGCAGGAACCGCGCGCCCTTCTGCTTGGCCAGTCCGAGCCCCTTGTGGGTCCCTATCGCACCCGCCTTCAGGGTCTCAATCGGATACTTCAGGTAGTCGACGGGACTGGCCGGGGAGGCGAAGTGAAGCACATTGTCTACGTCGCCTCCCACGTGGATGTATTCGCTCACGTCATGCTTGATGAAGCGGAAGTTCTCCTTCCCCAACAGGTGCCCGATGTGCTCGGCGGAGCCTGTCAGCAAACTGTCCATGCAGATCACGTCGTGGCCCTGCTCAACGAAGTAATCGCACAGGTGGGAGCCGATGAACCCCGCGCCTCCCGTAATCACTGTCCTCGGGGACATCCGCCGCCTCCTGTGAATAGTTGCTGCGCGCCGAAGGAGCCCCCCCCGGCCCGTTTCTTCGCACGGCGCCAGGCAAAGCGTGGGCGCATTGTACGGGAGCGGTGCCACGGCGGCAAGCTCCGTGCAGCGACGGCCCTGCCGCCCGTATGGCTCAGGCCTAAAGGCGGCGGATCCTCAGCAGTATATGGCCGCTGGCCGGCGAGGTCAACACTTGCATCGCCCCGCTGCCCTGCATACACGCGAGGCGTATTCCAGATGAGGCCCTTCGCGCAGCACTTACAACTAAGACTCACTTTATGGCTTGACGTGGCTATCGGTCGGCGGTACACTCATGGCAGAGCGCCCGGCTGTTGGGGCATGCGCGTATCGGGCACGCCGGTAAGGGCCGTGAATAGCTCTGGAGGGTCGAGGGTCCCTGCGCCAGACCCGGATATACGAGGTCACTGAGAATGCACGGGCGGCAGCGGCTGTTAACGCCTTTGGTTTGGCTCCTATGCGCAGCAAGCTCATGCTGCGCGGCCACAACAGAACAGGAATTCGCGAAGTACGCGCGGCTCGAATTGTCTGGCAGGTTGACGCACCGCCCAGAGCAAGTTCAGTTTCGGCTGTGGTTCGCAACGACAGGCCCAACCCTGTGGCCGCCATTCGGGATTCAGGATCTGCGATTCTACGTGGATGGGCGAGAAACCGAGAAGCCGGCCGCATGGTCCGAGTACGCGCTGACTCAACACATTCTCCCTCGGGGCGGAGGCCATTCGCTCAACTGGTCGAGAACGGAGGATGAGTTGAAGACGACCCTCGGGCCCGGAGAACACGAGTTGTTCTTTCTTTTCGG
>Ga0315541_1001783_pt1 | contig 19170 bp, 21 predicted proteins | sample SalMarSW160190MG_FD_203095 | JGI IMG/M metagenome (GOLD analysis project Ga0315541, IMG submission 203095) | Salt marsh sediment microbial communities from the Plum Island Ecosystem LTER, Massachusetts, United States - Salt Marsh Sediment SW1601-190 ...
AAATAGATGATGCAATCGTCTTCATAGTTATTCCTTTTTTAGCAATCTCTTCAGGGAGATAGCCCCATCGAAAAGCATCTGAGACGAAAATTAGCAGGTTCTCAACCTCTGAGAGAGCATTACGAAATTCCTTAAAAAGGTTCATCATATTAGCTTTCCTTCTAGAAAAGATATTTGATCCTGCAGGACTTTTGTCTTCCAATTAGCAGACATTCATATATATCCAATGATTATAACCACTTGACTCAACTCCCTCACATATTGGTAAAGCATACGCGTAAATGCTTTTGTATCCATCATCGAATGCTAGAAGCAGAGGATGATCATTCGTTTGGCCCTCCCGCATTCGGCGTAGTTCACTGGGGCCGATGAAATTAAAGTAACGCTTCAAATATGTCGTATGCTCTCTAAATTTTCTCAACTTCTAACTCTACTCCTTTGCGACTAACTGCTGGCGACGCATATTTTAGAACAGGAGCCGCACATTGTCTTAGCGTATAGGGATAGGCAAATATCCGCCAAGCACGTCTTTTAATCCTTCCCTTTATATAAACGAGCAACTAATATACAAACTTAGCAATGTGCTGTAGATTGCCCAGACGCCACTACGAAATGGGGTGAGCTTGTAGAAGACATAGCCACCATCCTTATCGCAAATACTGCTTAATGAGTATTGGCGAAATATTTCCATTATAACATATGTTGCTCTTTGTTTCTGCAATATATTTGGGGATACTCTAAGTCCCTTTTTGCCACCAGTTTTTGGCATATAATCTTTTGCCTCTTTCCGATAGTGCTATCTCCCTTTTTTTGCCTCGCGTGACACTTCAGAGGACTCCACAATAGATAAAACATCAGGATAGCCATAAAACATTTTCTTTTTTGTGCCGCGCAAGCCTGCACAAAAATTATAACCAAAGATCGCTACTAACCATTTTGAAAAATAGTGACGAGCTAAATAATACACTATCCGTCGTCGCACCCTTCGACGAACAGTCAATCCCTGCATTCTAAAATATTTATTCCATAGCACTTTCTCTTCAGCCATATCTACACCGAGCGACTTAGATTTTACAATATCATGATAGCACTCCGGAAGGTAAACATCTGGTAAAAAGGTATACTTTTTCAGTCTCCCCCCCAACTTTTTCCTGATTCTTTCGTAATCATTAATAACAACATTCCTAACAAGAGACTTTCCTTTTATCGGGACATAATCACAGAAGATTTTATCCTCACCAACATCTTTTATGAACCGTTTTGCCGTTTCACCCATCATCCTTGCAGAAAGAGCGGTGCTATATCTCGTACCACCCGTTACGGAAAGCGAGCGATCGATGTGCTTTATCTCGTCAACATAATTTAATTGAATAAAAGCGGCACATAAATCTGGGCATACTGGATTAAAAAATCGCCCTAATGGTGTTTCCTGTCGGACGTAATCTACAAGAGATCTTTTGACACAGGAATTTATCATGCGTGGCAAATAAGGACTGATATTCTGACCATTTACAAATTTTGATAGAATCTCATCTGATGTATGATTGGAGATATTACCGGAGCCGAAATATCGCCGGAGAACAGGACATCGTCCTCTATCATCTAGGCGATCATTTACCCAAGTCACCACTGTATTTTCTCCACCAGAAATAACGCTATAGATTTCTTCTAGTGCATACGGATATAGCGCTTGTTTGTCCTCAAGGATGGTTATGTATCGACCTGTTGAATGTCTGAGGCCAAATTCCCAGTTAGCATGCATAGAGAGATGTCTCGGGGGACGCACGTATTTAATTCTCGGATTTGGGAAAGAAGCCACTACGTCCCTAGTAAGTATTTCACTGTCATCATTATCGGAAATAACTATTTCGAAATCGTTAAAAGACTGATTTAGAACACTTTTAATAGCAAACCCAATGAGGTGACTTCTGTTCATAGTTGGAATAATTACCGACAGAAAAGCATTGTTTGACATATATATTTCCCCGCTTATGATAGTCTGAATACTAGTATTAATAAAATCGGACGTTGATCTTTTTCGGCCAATTCTTCACCAACGAAGCAAGGTTCGCCGCACTAGAAGCATTATCATAAATGCAAACCTGAAAATGAGCATAAGTCTGGTTTAATACGCTACGAATGATCCGTCGCAATCGTTTTAGGCGTCGGTAAGTCGGAATGATCGTTATGATTAAAGGCTTTAGGGGTGCATAATTCATTCATATAACCTCTACAATTTTTGTCTTAAGCGCTTGCAAGTGACCAAAAAGGGTCTCTCGAAGTTCTTTGCTAATCATAAAATAGGCCCCGATAAAAAAAACAATCGATGCCCCTACATACGCAGTGGCCAATGAGGAAATCGAATACTTGCCGATTATATCCAAAGTTAGCCAGGCCACACCGTATGTCAGGCCAGTGAGAACAAGGATCCTAAAAATATGTGAATACCACTTCCATGTTGGAACCTCAAGGCATTCTGAACATATCCTTGGTACCCCGTACGAATAGGCAAAAATGTGGTAAAATACCGACGACAATCCCGCTCCTATCAAACCCAAAAAGTAAGTTAAGAGCACTGTCACTGGCAGAACAACAAATAAAGCATAAAAGTTCATACGTACTGCTATGCCTGGTTTCCCAACGGCAAGAGAAAAAACATAGGGGACACTTAACGTCGCATTCATATAAAAACCCACGCACAGTAAAGTCGTGGGTAATAGCAACAACCGCGCGGCTTCTTCATTTAACATATAGGAAAACAGTGGCAACAGAGCAAATGGAATAGCGGCTAATATCGGCACAATCCCAAAACAAACAAAATCTTGCAATTTCCGGTACTGCGAGATTAGCCCGGTACGATTTCCTGCTTTGAACAGCCCGGAAAAGGATGGAAATGCAGCTTTGGAAATGGCGCCTGCAAGCAACTTACCTTTTGAGACATTGCCATGGGCAACCCCATAATACCCAACAACACCAATTGGCAATAGTCTACTGATAATTATTTTATCTGCGTGTGCATGGACTGCTGCAGTAATGGAAATGGATATCATTCTCAAAGCAAACCCCAAGTTTCTCTTGACTACACCGAATGAATAACCAGGAATAAGTGCCTGTAGCGAAAAGAAATGAGCAGAAACAAAGAGATAGGTCAATATTTTAAGGCCGTAGCAAAAAGCGAACCAATAGACGATATGAAATAAATTACCCCCAAAAGTAAAAATTAAGATGACACCGAATTGCTGAACACCACTGGCAATGACGTCAATTAGGTTGTTGAACTCCATTCGCTGTAAGCCGCGAAATAAGCTTACATAAAAAGACTTAGGTAGAGCCACAAGCGAAGCAATGCCCAAAATTCGTACGATATATGTTGCTGTTTGCGAGTCCATCGTCTTTAAGCTAATCCACTTTTCTACCAGAACAGGTGCCATAAAAAAAACCACTGTTCCAAACAGAACATAGACACCCCAATAAAAAAGTGAGAATGTGCGGATAAACTTTTCAACGTAGTTGGGATCCGATTTCAAATAGGCAGAAACTTCACGGACTATTGTTTTGCCTATTCCTTGTGTAAGCACTGCATTGATTAGTGCATTCATCATTACAGTAAAATAAATTATGCCAAACGCATCCTCTCCCAACCTCCCAAAAATATATTTGACGGCCACAAAGCTCAGAACCAGCAGAAGTCCCTGACCGAGTAGATTGTAAATAATATTTTTAGATAGTCTAGACATAGTTCAAATAAAAATTGCCGTAGTATTTCCCGCTCAGCACTGAGCAAAACCTTTCGCTTGGTCTCAAACTATTTCCTGCGTAGCTATACCTAAGCCCAAAGGTATTGCCAGTTAACTAAGCAATCCCAAGAACCGATTTCAAAACCTCGCATACATAAGCAACTTTTTCCCTTGTCATATTCATGCCACTTGGCAAATTAAGACCGTATGGAGATATTCTGTAAGCACTTTTATTTCTCTGACGAGCTTGTTTTGCCCGTTCTAAACCTTGATAAGCGGGAATGGAACTCAGCGGATGAAAAAACGGGCGGCAGTCAATGCCTTTTTCCGACATTAATCCAATAATCCTTTCCTTTTCCAGCTCAAACTTTTCATCAAGGACTGCTGTCACCATCCAGTAGGTGTTTTTCGTATTCTGGTGCCTCATAGTTCAGAGTAATCCCCGGAATACTACCCAATTCTGACTTATACCAGTTAAAAATCTGGCGCTTACGCTCGACCAGTTCATCGATACGTTCGAGCTGGGCCAGACCGAGAGCAGCCTGCATGCTGGACATCTTGTATTTGTAGGCAGCTTCAGCATTCCAGAACATCTTGTCGCCTGGATTACGACCATGGTCTCGTAAAAAAAGGCCTCTGCGATAAACATCCTCACGATTAGTAACCAACATTCCACCTTCACCGGTAGTCAGAGTTTTGGATCCGTGAAAGCTAAACACTCCGATTTCCCCAAAACTACCGGCTTTGCGGCCTCTGTATTCCGAACCGATGGCTTCATCCGCATCTTCTATCACAGCAATTCCATGCCGCCTGGCAACCTCCCGAATACTATCCATGTCAGGCATATTCCCGTAAGGGTCGACCACGATCACCGCCTTGGCCTTAGGGTTAATTAACTGCGCAAAAGACTCCGCAGACAAGCACCAGGTCTTCTCATCCACACCTGCAAATACCGGAGTAGCGCCAATACAGTTAACAGGAGCTGAACTTGCAATCCAGACCAGGAACAATAACCTCATCGCCAGGACCTATTCCAAAAGACGAAAAAGATAGGTTGATAGTAGATGTACAAGATATAAGAGAGACAGAACAACAACTTGATACCAAAATCGCGAAACGTTTTAGTGAGTCCGTGAATCCTCATATATCTTTCTCAAAAACGCGCAGGGCCAGTGGGTAACACGTTTAGTCAATTGACTCTCATTAAAAACCCAAACTGGTTCTTTCAGAACAAATTCTGGGTGCTTGGAGGCAAATTCAGCCGCAGCCGCAGCCGGATTATCCCAAATCCATTCAGGCTTACCACGGGGAACATCATGCAAATCTTTCATAATTCCATCAGTTACTACAATATAGGATTCGACGGTGACCAAGTCGTGGTAAGCTTCAAGCTCATCCAAAACATGCTGCTTGGTATGACAGGAATCAAGGATTATCAGCACGGTTTCGCCTGATTTTACCAAGCCCTTCACCTGTTTCAACGTTTTAGAGGCTGTGGAATTACCTTCAATCAGTGTGATAAGCGGAAACATCTCGTGCGCCTCAATAGCTTTCCGATTGCGGGGTCGGATTTCTATATCAATACCAATTACTCGTCCCTTCCCCATCGCTGTGCATAAACTAGCATAGTAAATCAATGACCCGCCATGGGCTACACCAGTTTCAACGATGAAATCTGGTTTTACCCGATAAATCACCTCTTGAATGCGTATCATATCTTCCGGAAGCTGGATAATTGGACGTCCCATCCAGCCAAAGGTATAAGAATATTTCTGATCCCACCCCACTTTCAGCCACTGATGGGAAATTAGTTCAAAAGCTTCTTTTGAATAAAGATCAATTGTGCGGGATTTCCCGTTGACTTCCTGAATCAGCACCTGATTGCCAGTATCGATAGTTAACTTCATTCTTTTTCCTGCTCAATGAGATTAAGTTCGACTCCTGCTTTCTTAAGTAATAACTGGTTTTCTTCACAATAATTGGGATTCATTAAAATGGCTGTAGTGACATTTCGCTTTGGCAAATCATAGTAAGAAACGATTGGATGTCCCGTTCCCGGAACAAATCGTCCCTGTTTATTTGGGTTAAGATCCACAACACAATCAATCCATTCGCAATGTGGGTCAAGCATATTGGCAAAGGTAACCCCCTTTGCCCCAGCACCCCAAATCGCTAACCCCCCTGATGATTGTAATTCTTTAAGACGTTCTTGCCAGTGCTGGATGAGTAATCCCTCCTTATCAGTAAACTGTTTTGCCAAAATGGAAATTTGCCCTGATACCGTTCTAACGTTGCGACTTTGTCTATTGCTTAATTCGGCTTCTAACCATAAATACTGACCATGAAAAGCTTCGTGGATACTTTTTGCCTGAAACCCTGCAACTTCAAAGGCAACACTCAAAGATTGTTCTGTAAAATAGGAACAATGTTCATAGAAGAAGTCCCAAAATACTTGATTTTCAAGAATCCACTCCAAGCATGGAGTCTCAAAGAATACCTGTGCATGGGGTGATTTCGCCAGAGTTTGTCTGATTGACTTCAGCAAACCCAAAGGATCAGAAGTATGCTCTATCACATGCCGACAAATAACCACGTCAGTGGGAATAGATTCACAGCTGGGATCATAAAAACTGCGTTCAAATCTAAGCTTTCCACCCATTAGAATGCTTGGGCCCAAATAGCTAGGATCGAATCCAATACCAGAATTCCCTCCAGCTGCACATAAGGACTTTAAAAAAGAACCTTTGCCACAACCAACCTCCACAATGGTTTTGTCGACTATGCCTCGCTCGTTGATTAGATGATAAATCAAGTTATCAATATAGTCGCGAAACATAGAGGAACATACCTGAGTGTTATCGTAATCTTTACCGTAGGAAAGCAAATTCGCATCAAAAGCTTGATTAAAGGCAAAGCCACATTCTTCACAGATGATCAGGGTCAACTTCCCCCGCTTTACATTCCTTGCCGATTCTTCAGAAGGGCACAACAAATTTTGATGCACAGGAACCTGAAAACGTTCTAGAAACAAGCTCGTTTTAGAAGATTGACAAATGGGACACTTCATAACTTATTCCCTTCTAAATTCTGTTCCCACCACTGAATATCGCTTTTTAAACCTGCCTCAAGAGTTATCTTGGGCTTCCAACCAACTTGCTGATTAAGCTTACGTACATCAGCCACGACAAAAGGTGCTTCACCCTCTGGGGCTGGTAAAACACCAAGTTCAACCAGATGCCTTTTACCTAATAAATCTGCAATAGTATAAATAACGGTCTTGAGGGCTACTGGCTGACCTAACGCAATGTTTATAGGCCCTTCTACATTACTGTTCAACAAACTGACAAAAGCTGAAGCTACATCTTCTACATGAAGAAAATCTCTAATCTGGTTCCCATGCGTACAACGGACTGATCGATCTTGCAGTAGTGAAGTTATAATAGATGGAACCAGACGAATTTTTGCTTCGTAGGGTCCGTAAAGGAAAAATATCCTTCCCCACGCGCTGCTAAGTCCCGTTTGTTGGGATAGATGTCTTAGCATCTCCTGCAAACTATGCTTACAGGTGCCATAAAGAGTAGATGGCCGTGTCGGTGTTACGTCCTCAGAACAATATCCGTAAGACCAATCGTATTCGGCACAGGTACCTGCCAATACAGCCCGTTTGCCTCCTTGATTTATGAAGTTTATCAGAAGGTTCAGACTGGCTTGCACCCATCGCAGGTTCTCAAGGGATGTCCAATATTTCCCAGGGGCTGTATACCAAGCAAAATGTAGTAGATGAGTTGGCTTAACCTCTGCCAATAAGCGTTTTTGCTGATCGATATCCAAAAGATTGCACTGATGCCAAAAGAGACAGAACTCTTGCTTGAAAGAGGGCTGGCCAATACAATCGACAGCATGCACCTCATAACCGCTTTCTACCATCAATGGAATGGTGTGTCTTCCTATAAAGCCAGCGGCACCGGTTAAAAGAACTTTTTTCATCATTTCATTTTCTGAAATCTGGATAGTTCATATCTTTTTTCGACATAATCCGCCCGGACAATGGCCATCCTATCCCAAAGGCCGGATCGTCCCATCTCACATTTCTCGCGCACTCTGGATGATAAAACTCTGACATTTGGTAAAACACTACTGTATTGTCCTCTAAGGTCTGAAAACCATGAGCAAAACCTCCCGGAACATAAAGCATCTTATAGTTTTCAGCACTCAACTCCACAGCAAACCATTGACAATAAGTGGGAGAATCTGGTCGTAAGTCTATAATTACGTCGTATATTGCTCCTCTTATACAACTAACCAGTTTTGTTTCCTCATGAGGGGCCGTCTGATAGTGCATCCCGCGAAGTGTGCCCTTCTTTTCATTAAAAGAAATATTGCACTGAACGAGGTTAGGGTTAAGACCATAAGCTTCAAACTCTTTGCGGCAAAAAGTTCGAGCAAAGAACCCACGCTCATCTTCATTTTTTTCAAGTTCTATTACAAATGCACCTTTTAACGCAGTCTCAGTAAAAATCATTTATGCCACTTCAACTTTTGGAATTGGAATTATGAACTTCCCTCCCCATTCTCGAATATAGCTCATTTGCTTCATAATTTCATCTTTAATATTCCAGGGAAGAATTAAGACATAATCTGGTTTATCTTCCTTTATCTTATCAGGATGTTTAATGGGTATATGAGTGCCAGGCAAATATCTATTTTGCTTGTATGGACTGCGATCCACAGTATAATCCAAAAAATCGGTTCTTATCCCGCAATAATTGAGAAGGGTATTTCCCTTGGCAGGTGCTCCGTACCCAACCATCTTCTTTCCTTCATTTTTTGCCTTAATTAAAAACTGAAGCAATGCCCTTTTTGTCGACTCCACCTTCTTTCTAAAATTATAATATGTTTCTAAATCCAATAAACCACCAGATTTCTCTTTTTCCAATAAATCTCCTACAAGATTCGTAACCTTTATTGATTTGTTATGCTTATGCTTACCATAGATACGCAATGACCCCCCATGTGTGGGAATCTCTTCTACATCAAAAAGTTCAAGGTTATGAGAAGCAAATAACTTCCTTACGGTATGAAAAGAAAAATACGAAAAATGTTCATGATAAATGGTGTCAAATTGATTGCTTTCTATAAGCCTGAGCAAATGGGGAAATTCCATCGTAATAATACCATGGGGTTTCAAAGCGAGCTTCAATCCTTCCACAAAATCATTCAAATTGGGATTATGTGCAAGAACATTATTGCCAATAATCAAGTCGGCCAATTTACCAGCTTCCATCATTTTTTTAGCGTAAGATGTGTCAAAAAATGTGATATCAGTAGGAATGCCTTTTCTTATTGCCGTCTTAGCAGTATTTGCTGCTGGTTCTATTCCTAAAACAGGGATTTTATGCTGTTTAAAGTATTGTAACAAATAACCATCATTACTTGCTATTTCTACTACAAAAGAATCTTTGTTAAAACCAAAGCGGCCAATCATCATTTGAGTATAGTTCTTACAATGCTGTAACCAACTTTCTGAAAAAGAGGAAAAATAGGCATAGTCTGATGAGAAAATATTTTTTGCACTTTCAAACTCTTCTAACTGCACCAAAAAACATCTTTCGCACACATATACATCTAAAGGATAATAAGGCTCCATTCGGTTCAAATCATCTTTAGAAAGATAAGCATTGGAAAGTGGGGAATTGCCGAGCGACAAAAAAGGCTGTCTCAATTCATTATTACAAGCCCTGCACCTAAGCATTTTATTGCCTTTCAAGGTTATTTCTCAATTCAATATATTTACTAATATGATCAATTCTTTGGTTGAAAACTTTCTCCCTTGATAAATCATTAACCTTGTATTCGTCTATTGAAAATATTATAGTCTCACAAAAATCCAGTACAGGATACCAACTCAGTATATTTACCGCCTTTGAGATATCAAGATGTAGAAAGTTCGCTTCCAAGCTATTATTTGTCTCATTCTCAACAATGTATGTACCTCTACCCCATTGTTTAATAGTTTCTTCAATAAGTTGTCTTACAGAAACCGCATTCTTGGACAAAGGCCCAAAATTCCAGGCGCCTGAATATTTTTTTCCCTCTGTGTATAAAAGTGAACCAAGGCTCAAATAGCCACTTAGAGGTTCTAAAACGTGCTGCCAGGGTCGGACAGCTTGTGGATTTCTAATAACAATCGGTTTATCATTAAGTAAAGCCCGCATACAATCAGGGAAAATCCGATGGTCTGCCCAGTCTCCGCCACCAATTACATTCCCTGCCCTTACAGAGGCGATGTGTGCAGTATTATCTTGATTGAAAAAAGAACGCAAGTATGAAGAAGTAATTATCTCAGACGCTCCCTTTGAGGCACTGTAGGGGTCTTTTCCACCTACTTGATCTACTTCACGATAGCCATAAACCCATTCACGATTCTCATAACATTTATCGCTTGTTATATTTATAGCTACTTTTACAGATGGTGTATGCCTGACAGCTTCAAAGAAATTTACCGTTCCCATAACATTGGTGCTGTAAGTATAAAGGGGGTCTTTATATGAGTCCAAAACTAAAGCCTGGGCAGCAAGATGAAATACTATTTCCGGCTCATATTTTGAAAAGACTTTTAATACTGTTTGGTAATCTCTGATATCTCCATCAATATGAGTTATTTTATCACTCAGATTACAAATTACATAATTATCCTTTTCAGTTTTCGGGTTAAGTGCATAACCGACAACATCTGCGCCGAGATTTAGTAACCATATTACAAGCCAAGAACCTTTAAAACCTGTATCTCCAGTGACTAAGACTGTTTTTCCTTTATAGATATTATTGAAAATGCCGCTCATTACCAAACCTTCCAGGAAGCTTTATTTTCATTCCACAATTTATTCAAATAATCCATATCTCTTAAGGTATCCATACATGCCCAGAATCCTCTATGTTTATAAACCATAAGTTGCCCTTTGCGTGCAATCTCCTCTAAAGGGCCAATTTCCAAATCGCAGTTATCATCAGTTGATAAATAATCAAATATGCCTTTATTGAAAACGAAAAACCCACCGCTGATGAGTCCTGAACTGGTTTTTGGTTTTTCACTGAAATTTTCAACCTGATTGCCTTTGGTTTTCAATTCGCCAAAACGCGAGGCAGGATTGACTCCAGTCACAGTTGCCAATTTCCCATGGCTGTTATGAAAGGCCAAAAGAGAATGAATATCTATATTGGCTACCCCATCTCCATAAGTCATCATAAATTGTTTACCATCAATATATTTTTCTACCCGTTTTAGTCTGGCGCCTTTAAGTGCCTTACCACCAGTATCAGCTAAAGTAACTCGCCAGCCTTTTTCACCATGGTCACCATGTATTTCTATATCCTTATTATCACCAAGTTCTATCGTAAAATCATTGTTTATGAGTTTATAATTATAAAAATATTCTTTTATTATTTCATCTTTATACCCGAGGCAAAGAATAAAATCTTTATAACCATAATGGGTATAGATTTTCATGATATGCCAGAGGATGGGTCGTCCGCCGATTTCCACCATTGGCTTAGGGCGAAACTCGGTTTCTTCACGAAGTCGTGTACCGAGTCCACCACAAAGGATGACGACTTTCATAGAGTGATACCCTTTCTTTCCAGATTGTAAGATTGGGTCAGACCTTTCATCTTGACGATCTCCCCTTAATGCTGTCCGTATTTAATCTCTATAAAATTAAACGTGAATTCTTATAAGAAATAAAAAACATATTTCAGTCCGCTCCTTGTTGCAGTTCCTACCCCGAGTACTCGGGGCAAGCAAAAACCATTTTACAGTGAACATACGTGCAGTGACCCTGCCGACCTGTTGAATTACCCCTTCGCCTCTAACAATATTGGTTATCCCTCGGTTGGGACTTGAAATCATTAGTTTCTATTTCCTTTAAATTTGTATATTTTTCATTTCTTCACCTCATTAAACCATTCCCATGTTTTTTTAAGACCTTCATTCAAATTAATGGACGGATTATAATTTAGTAAAATCCTTGCTCTCTTTATATCTGAAAAATTTCTCCTAATCTCACCTTTACGTGCGCTTGAACATTGAATTTCAGGTTTTGGAAAGTATGATAAGACAACTAAATCAGAAATCATCTTAGCAAGATATTTAACCTTAGTTTCTATGCCCGTGGCAATCTGAAATACTAAATCAATGGATCTTTTTGAATTCTCTAATTTTGTCGGGTTATAGCTTAAAGCCAGGTAAATAGCCTGGCATACATCTTGGGCACGAATGAAGTCACGTGTCTGATTGCCATCACCGTATATGATTAAAGGCTTACCTTGCTTTGCTCTTCTTATGAACTTAGCAACTACGCTTGCTTTATGGTCTGAGTAGGTTCCGTAGCAGTTAGCAAAACGAAGAGAAATTGCTTTAATACCATAAGAATGATAATAAGCTGAACAAAGGGCTTCACCTGCAAGCTTGCTGGCACCATAGGGAGATATAGGAGCAGGGATTTTCTCCTCATTTATGGGCGGGTCTTGTTCGCCTACGACGGCATTGGAAGAAGCACAGATAAAATTCTTTATATTATTCTCTCTTGCTGCTTCAAGAACATTAAATGTGCCTACAGCATTGATATTAAAGTCATCGGCTGGGTTTTTTAAAGAATCGACTACATTTGTATGGGCAGCCAGATGGATGATTGCTGTGTGTCCTTTTGTCTCCTTTTCTACCCCTTCTTTATCCAAAATATCACCTTCAATAAATCTAACAGAGGATTTTTGCTTAGAATCTGAAATTGCGCGATCTAAATTTTCTTTGGAGCCCGTTGAAAGATTATCATAAACGGTGATCTCGTAGTTACCTTTATCTAAAAAATATTTAACGAGATTAGCACCTATAAAACCGCAACCACCGGTGATAAAAATTCGACTATCCTTCACGTTCTTAGAAGCTCCTTAAGCACATAGCAAAATTGAATAACATGTCCCCACATAATCCTTCTTGGTTTCTTAATATTGTTTATCTGAATAGGCAATTCTTTTATTCGGGCACCCAATCTATCTGCTTCTAAAACCAGTATGCCACATACACATCTGCCGTTTAGATTGAGCTTCATTGCTAGAGATTTCTTTATAGCTCTGAAACCTGTTCCAGAATCAGATATATTTACTCTGAGTTTAGTTACTCTATTTATTAGTCTCTCAGAGGGCCTGGGTATCTTTTTTCTTTTCCCTAACACTAAATCAGCCTCATCGTCTAAAATTGGTTTAACCAGGTGAGGTATATCTTCTGGATTATGCTCACCATCAGCATCCAAATTTACCACTACTTCACCTGAAACGAGCCTAAAACCTTTCTTTAGTGAGGCAAGCTGGCCTAAATTTTTGCTGTTTTTAATTACCTTTGCACCTTTTTGTGTGGCAGTCGAAGAAGTCTCATCTAAGCTGGCGTCGTCTATTACGATTACCTCATCAACAAACTTTTTTGTTCCGTCAATAATCTTTCCAATGTTCTCAGCCTCATTATAGGCTGCAATTACTGCACTTATCACTTAATCCTTAGCCCTTTAATACTGCTAATTCTATTAACTCTCGTAATTGGTTATCGGATTGCGCGCCGACCTTTCTGATTACCTCCTTACTATCTTTAAAGATTATTATTGTAGGGCAACCTAATACCTTGCATTTAGCTCTTACTCCTGGGTTCTGGTCTACATTAATCTTTCCAACCTTTACTCTGCCATCGTATTCCTCGCTGAGCTTGTCAATAATAGGCTTCATCATCTGGCTCGGGATACACCATGAGCCCCAAAAATCAACCAGAACCGGTATTTTTGAATTAAAGACCTCTTCATCAAAATTAGCCTCTGTGAGCCACACTTTTTTCCTCCTCCATCTTCATCTGAGAGCCTGGTTCAAGAACCTCAATGGTCTCAACCTGTCGTTTCTCACCTGACCACCAGGTCTTAGGAATTATGTGATGCTTCTTCTCTTCTATCCTTCTCTTTATCTCCGGCTGCATCAAGAGCTCAAACATCCTGTATATCTCCCCTTCCAGTGTTACCTTTGGCTTAAATCCATATCTCTTGGACAGATTCTCGTAAATGGGCTCAAATGGATGCCTCTCTGACTCCACTCTCGGATTTTCCAGGCGTTGAATTTTGACCGCCAAGTTAAATCCATCCTTACCTACCCTAGCTACTGTCTCTGCCAATTCCCTCAGACTATAATAACCTGACATCTGGTTTACCACGGCATACTGACCTGGCTCTGGCGGAAACGCGATCAGACGGGTCATGCACTGCATAGCATCCTCTAATGGGATAAATCCCCGTATTTGTTCTCCGGCACCATATAATGTGAGGGGTAGTCCTATCACTGCCTGGGCGACAAACCTGTTAATTACTGTTCCAAACCACTCATCGATATCGAGTCGAGTGCGCAGCCTTGGATCACGGGATACCTGGTCGGTATGAACCCCATAGATTACCCCCTGCATAACATCGTAAGAGCGCAACCACCAATATTTGCAGGCCTCAACAGTATTATAGGTATCCTGAACTTTGCTGACGTGGTAAAAACTTACCGGGTCTCTGGGCGTAAGTTCGCCTCCCAGGCTCCACTCCCGATTATCCCACTTAAGCACAGCATCCGCAGGAAACATACCTTCAAATAGAGGTCTTCCTGTAAGGGGCGTTCCGTATTCCCCCATGGTTCCTAGTTTTATCAAGGAGGATTCTGGGACTACATCCCGCATAATAAACAAAACTCCCAATGTTCCCAAAACATTATTTCTCTGAACTGCTATAGCATGGTCAACATCTATCATGCTATAGGGAGCACTGGGGCATTCTCCATAATGGACAATAACCTCTGGCTTGACCTCATCAATGAATTCCTTGAGCCGACCACGCTCATTTAATATATCTATTTGACGAAAGTTAATTTCTATTCCCAAAACTTCCTTTGCTGCGTGCAATCTTTCACTCATTCTGGCGATAGGAACTACAGTATGAGCTCCTCTTTCCTTTACCCAATCTCGACGGCTGTAATTATCTACCCCGCTAACCTTACAACCTAGTTTTGCCAACCAGAGAGCCAGTGTCCACCCCAAATATCCATCTATCCCCAGTATCATCACTCTCATATCCTTGAGCAGATACCCATAGGGAGTTTCTCGCCATTCCGAGCACTGCTCAAAAGTAATGGCCATGGGATCGAACAAACCTAATTCTGGACGTCTTTTGCATTCCGCCATAACCTGAGAACTTCCATCCTCATCTATATTTTTTTCAAATTTTTCTGCTGATTGCCCGCAGGCTCTAAAATCAACCTTTCCTGCAAGGTCTATAGCAGGACAATTCCAACAAGTACAATTTGAATTATGCATGATTTAACCTCCCTGGTTTTGTGTATAAAATCTCAAGAAAACTCTCATAAGCCTAATATTGGAGAAAAACAATGTTCAAGGTCCCAGCTTAAAAAAACAAATCAAAACAAAAAACCAAGTTCAATTCTATGATTCCCTAATTCTATCCATTATCTCAACTACATCGGTTACGCAGGGAGTGCCAGGGATTGTGTCATTGCTAAATCTGCCATTCACTAGCAAGAAAGCATCCTGCTGGGTATGTTTGCCGGTGAAGATGTTCTTCTCCCAGAGACTTTTGGCTTTTATGTTAGCTTTTAGATTAAACCCTCTCTCTCCTAAAAGTACCAGATCTGGTGCCTGATTTATGTAAGGACCGCTGTAGATTTCCTCTTTTCGGTATACTCTCTTGATAACTTTTCTTCCCTCTATTTTTAAGGAATCAAATAGGTTAATTAATTTATTAATGACTTTTTTAGCCTTCTTTGGGGGAACAGAACCTCGCGGATATTTATCTTTCTGGTTGATGTAGATTCTTGCTGGGTCAAGGGCAAAAGCCTGGGTGGCAAAATCAATATCGGAAAAGTTTTTCCTTGATGTATCTTTTAACTTTAAAAAATCTTCTTCTTGTAGAAGATAATTTATATTTACATTTTTATCTAATAGTTCAAAACCGTGGTCGGAAAGCATGATTAGACAATCACTATCATTCATCTTTTCGGCAATTTCTCCTATTACTTTATCTATTTCCCTAAAATGGTCTAAGAATGATGAATGATACTTATGAGTGGGATCTTCATAAGCATCCCATAAGAAATGAGAAAGACGATCGGTACCGGTGAACACTAACATAAAGCTATCCCAATCCTCTTTGTCCCATAGGTAACGATATGCCTCTATGCGTGCCTTGAGGGTTTTGTCTAAATCGCGTAAGAATAAATCTATGGACTGATGAGCTTTGGATGAGTCAACATCTATGCGGTAATCTAACTCTTTTAATTTCGGAACTAAAGAAGCAGGATAGGTTGCTCTTTCCAAATCAAGAGCCACAAACCCTGAGATATGTACTCCATTTAGCTCTGAGGCGGGGAATGTTGCTGGAACATTTATGATTACTGATTTTCCACTGTTGTCCTTTTTCCAGAAAGGAGATGCTTTTAAGTCATTAAAGTTTGGAAAGGAAAGTCTGTAAGTGCCCTGGGGAAAATCGGTGAAACCAAAAATCCCGTGCTGGGCAGGATTCTTGCCTGTAATTATAGAACTCCAGGCAACTGAGGAAATCTCTGGGAGGGAAGACTCCATTTGCCTGAACACGCCTTGATTGATAAGTGACTGAGTATTCGGCATTATTCCTCTTTGAGATAAGTCTTTCAGAAGGCGATAGGGCACGCCGTCCAGGCCGATTATTATTAGGCGCTTCATTGTAAACCTCCAAGATAAAAGATAAAAGATAAAAGTGTAAAGTAAAAAGATTAAAGATAAAAGATAAAAGTGACAAAATACAAGATAAAAGTAAAAAGACAAAAATTCAAAACCAAAGATTAAGGTTTTCTTGATTTGGCGAAAATAGAGCCAAAGATCTTTTTCAATTCTGCTGATTCCTGAATTAATCCATCCAATTCTTGGCTGTTGACGATTTCTGAAGCTTTCAGAATCCTTAGCCAATAATTACTCTCACGTGCCTCTCTTAGCACGATACCAATCTTATAATAAAAATCTTCCTTTGAGTTAGACGCCTGGCTTTCTTCATAATTTGCGCCGATTGAAGTGGCGGACTTAGCCAATTGATATTTTATAACATCATTTTCTTTTGAATACTTGAGAGTCCTTAAGAATCTTATTACATCTACAGCGAATTGAAAAGTTCTTTCTGCTAATTCTTTCTTACCATTGGTCTTCACTTTTTACTTTTTCACCTTTATACTTTTATCTTTAATCTTCCAAAACTATGCCCGCGGCGATATTTTTACCGTTTTTCTCTAATATAAACCTTCCCAGGGCAGGAACTTGAGTGTATTCCTCAACTACCACAGGTTCTGAGAGTTTAAACTGAATCCGGGCAGCTTCATTGAGATTTAATTTTTTGGAATCTGTGTTTATCTCTTTAGCTGTTTCAGAGTCTATCTTTTTGATGATTTTATTTACCTGACACTTTACCTTACTGGTAGCACATTTGATGAAAAGAGATTCATTTTCTTGCACCTGGCCGGAAAGCAGGATCATCTCTCCTAAGAAATTTGTTCTGGCCAGGGGAGGAAAATCTAGCAGACCACAAACCTCTCCCCTTTTTATCCTGCCATCTTCTTGTAAGATGAGTCCTATGCTATCGCCCAAATTTGCCTCCTCAATTTTTTTCCCGAAGACTTTTATTTCTTTAATTCTTGTTTTTAGCCCTGAGGGGGAAAAAATAACCTCATCTTTTTCTCGCAAAGTACCTGCTTCAACTCTTCCTACCACTATTTTTTCTTTTTTTATTTGATAAGTGTCCTGGACAACAAACCTTAGAAGAGAGGTATTTTCTTCTTCTAGTTTAATATTCTCATCCAGGGCCTCGATTAAAGTTGGACCTTGATACCAGGAGATTTTCCTCGATTTATTATAGACATTATCTCCTTCTAGGGCAGATATGGGAATAAAAGGAATTTTTCCTGGATGGTAACCCAGGGAAGTGAGGATTTCGGTAAGCTCTTTCTTCATTTTTTCAAAGGAAGTCTTTTGATAGTCTAATTTATCCAATTTATTTATACAGATAAAAATTTGATTTATCCTTAAAAAATGAAGAAGGAAAAGGTGCCTTCTGGTTTGTTCCTCGACTCCTTCAAAAGCAGAGACTACCAAGACCCCTGCGTGAGCATAAGAAGCGCCGGTAAGCATATTTTTTAAGAATTCTTTATGGCCGGGAGCATCAATGATGGTGTAATAGTTTTTTCCTTCAAAAATAACCTGGGTGGTATCAATGGTTTTTTCCTGGCTAACCTCTTCTTCCAGACTGTCCAAAAGATGAGCAAACTCAAACTTCTTTTTATACTCGGCGGCAATTTTCTGTATCTCTTCTATTTTCCCGTCCTTTATATTTTTACTGTCATAAAGAAGACGACCAATTAAGGTGGATTTTCCATGATCTACATGACCTGTAATTACAATATTAGCAACCATTAATCTGCCTCCTTATAATGGCATGGGGGTTTATGCCCCCTCACCCTAGCCCTCCCCTCTGGGGAGAGGGAAAATTGCTTCGTCATTTCACTCCTCGCAATACGGAGGGTTATCTGCCATAAATGGCACCGCTACTCCAGCTTTTACATATAGCCTAAAGCTCGTAGCTTTTGCATGGTAAAGGCTTTTTCTTTATCCTGGGCTCTGCCCTCTCTTTCTGCTGTCTTTGTAGTTTCCAGCTCTTTTACTACTTCATCAATCGTTTTGGCATCTGACTCCACTGGCGTAGTACAAGGCATACAGCCTAAGCTGCGATATCTTTTTCCATTTTTAGAAAAATAAAGGGGATTGACCGGGATGTTCTCTTCTTTAACATATCTCCACACATCTAATTCTCTCCAATGCAGGATCGGATGAACACGAACATGGCCGGCTAAGACTCTTTCAAACTGATCCCACATCTCCAATGGTTGGTCTCCGTAGTCCCACTGGAAATCCTCATTGCGAGGAGAAAAATATCTTTCTTTGGCCCTTATCCCATGTTCATCCCTTCTTATAGCTAAAAATATGGCATCAAATTTATATTTTTCTAGTAACATCTTTAAAGCTTCAGTCTTTAATTGGGTACAGCATTCAAATTTTCCCTTCTTGGGGCCCATGCCTTCTTTCATTGCCCTCTCGTTTTTAGCCACAATTAAGTCTAGGTCCCACTCTTTGACCAATCTGTCTCTGAACTCATACATGGCGGGAAATTTGAAGCCTGTATCAATATGGATCACGGGAAAAGGGATTTTTCCAAAAAAGGCTTTTCTAAATAGCCAGAGTGAGCAGGTCGAGTCTTTTCCTACTGACCATAAAGATGCAACATTTTTGAACTCTGCCTTCGCCTCTCTTATGATATAGATACTCTGATTTTCTAAA
>Ga0315541_1001785_pt1 | contig 19147 bp, 11 predicted proteins | sample SalMarSW160190MG_FD_203095 | JGI IMG/M metagenome (GOLD analysis project Ga0315541, IMG submission 203095) | Salt marsh sediment microbial communities from the Plum Island Ecosystem LTER, Massachusetts, United States - Salt Marsh Sediment SW1601-190 ...
GTTGCCAAGGGCGGCACTCACTGTATCCGTAGTTCCCGGATACGGAGTCGCTTCCAGTGGAATCGACATATTGGCTACCCCGCGTGTGAAGTAGGTCTTTGGTCAACGGTCATCGCATCAGGGAGGGAACGAGAAGATGGTCGGCATCGAAGGTGGTAGCGTAGGTTGGGCGGCGCGTGAGGTTAGCCGGTTGCTTCTCTATAGGGCGGTAGGTGGCGAAGGGGTTGTAGAGCAACAACACCAGGGTTGTTCTTGGTTTATTGTGTTTTGTATCGTTTTATGTAGGCCTGTTGCCCCCTATCCGAACGGTGTGCTCGACTATGTGTGATCTTTGGCTTCAGGGCTTTGTGTTGGTTTTCGCTGCCGCGCCTTTGCGGACTTGGCAAACGGTCGACTCGATATGAAGCTGAAGCGGCCGTGGATTGGTGTTTGTCCTTTTATGTTGTTTTGTGTATAATAGGGCCATGGAACGCATTCTAACTGTAGAGAAAGTTGCGGAGATACTCTGTGTCAAACCCTTTACCGTTCGTCAGATGTTTCGTGAGGGACGCCTCTCGGGTTTCAAGGTCGGTAAGGCGTGGCGGATAACGGAAAGCGCCCTGCAGGCCGATATTCGCCGCATGGGAGGCATCACGGGAGCCCCTGAAGCCGTCCCCATGGAAGAGGTGGTTCAGGGGAATCTGGCAGGAGTGAATCCAGTGCAGCAAGCGGGCACCCCCTCGGATGACAAGGCCGAAGTGCGGGTTTCGCCAAAGGGTCCCGGGCGCGATATGGGGCATTTGCTGGTCTTTTCGGACGTGCCCGGGCAGGAGGTTTTTCTGGATGGTGTGAGGAAAGGTCCCACGACCCTGTCCATCATGAACGTTGAGACGGGTGAGCACACCCTTCGGGTGGGAGACGTGACCGAACGCGTGACGATCCACAAGGACGCTCGGTTGAGGGTCTGCCTGGAGGAAGGGAGGCTGGAGGTGCTTTCTCAACCCGAGATGGTGACGCTCGGCTCTCACGCTGACGCACTGGAGAAGGAGGGTCTGGAAAACTACAGGTTGCGCATTAACCTGGAAAACAGGACCGATTTCTCGGGCAGGTTCTGCGTGCGTCTCGGGGCCGTGGCGCACGTTGAAAGGATTGCGCGACACGACATAACGGTGATCTTCGATGGCGTGATCAAGGCGCGACCTGGGGATCAACTGGCTGTCTGCGTCCCGGACCAGCCCGGGTTCTATGGATATGCGGAGCAGGTGTACGCGGTTGAGTCGGATATGACATTGAACCTGACTCTGGCGCGCCAAGGGCTGTTTCGTGCGAAGGACGTGATCCGTTTCAAGCTTGATGTGGAATCGGAGCACTAAGCGTCTGTGCGGCACCTCGATGAATCAACAATTTTGCTTGACATGGAGCCTGTCATTTGGTACAGTAATAGGTTAGATTTGCGAAAGGTGAGATCTGTCTCTGAACGGAGTGCCACCACGCAAGTGTCGCAGCTTGTGTCCCCCATATCCTAAGCCTTTCACACCGTAACCAAAGGGGTATCCTTATGGCTATCGCTCGGCAATACACTGTTGATCGCCCTTTTCTTGGGAAGATTTCCGATCCGATGGAACTCCCGGATCTGATCGAGATCCAGACGAAATCGTACTCGGATTTCTTGCAGTGGGATATTCCGCCGGATGAGCGTCAGCTCATTGGTCTCCAAGATGTTTTCCTGGATGTATTTCCGATTGCTTCGCCGGACAATTTGACGCGGCTGGAGCTTGTCTGTTATTCCTTTACGCCGCCGAAGTACACCGTGCAAGAGTGCCAGGAGCGCGGCGTGACGTATGCGGCATCTCTGAAGGCACTGCTGCGGTTGGTTCAATATGAGGAAGTGGGAACGTCCGCCGAACTCCGCGAACGGATGATGCTCGAGCAGGAGGTGTTTCTCGGCGAACTCCCTTTGATGACGCCGACGGGAACCTTCATTATCAATGGCGCGGAGCGTGTCATTGTCAGCCAACTGCATAAGTCCCCCGGGGTATCGTTCGAACGGAAGATCCATCAGAATGGCAAAGCGCTGCTTTCCGCGCGGATTATTCCCTACCGGGGCGCCTGGCTCGAGTTTGAATACGACGTCAACGATATCCTTTGGCTCACTATCGACCGCCGGTCGCGGGTTTTGGCGACGACGTTTCTGCGCGCTTTCGGCTACGAGCAGCGTGAGGACATCCTCGACTTGTTCTATCGGTCGGAGGTGGCGACGATTGGGCGAAGCAAGATCAAGATTGGGAAGAAGTCGTACCTCCCCGATGCTATCGTGGGCAGGGTTTTGGCTGAAGACGTAATCGATTCGGTGACGGGCGAGGTGCTCGCCGAGGCGAGCACGGATCTTACCTCAGCCGAGCTCGAGCGGATCATGAAGTCACCGGTAAAAGAGGTGCGCCTGCTTAACGAAGATGCTGTGAAGCGAGATATGTCCATAGTGGACACGTTGGCGCAGGACAAGGCCCAGACCATCGAGGACGCACTGCGCGAGATCTATGCGCGTATTCGCCCTGGGGACCCTGCCACTGACGCCACGACCCGGACCTTCTTCCAGCGGATGTTTTTTGACCCGAGCCGGTACGATTTTGCGCCGGTGGGCCGGTACAAGATCAATCGCAAGCTGGGTCTTAAGGTGCCGCAGGAAACCAAAACCCTCACCAAAGAAGATGTGGTCGCGACGTTACAGTACCTGGTGTCACTGCGGACTGGCGAAGGTGTGCTGGATGATATCGATCACTTAGGCAACCGCCGGGTGCGCGCGGTGGGAGAGCTGCTGGCGAACCAAGTGCGCATTGGGCTGGTGCGCATGGAGCGGACCGTGCGCGAGCGGATGAATTTCCAGGACGAGAACCAACTGACTCCGCAGACGCTGGTCAACCCGAAACCGGTTAGCGCGGTGATCAAAGATTTCTTCGGGCGCAGCCAGTTGTCGCACTTCATGGATCAGATCAACCCCCTGGCTGAGTTGACGCATAAGCGCCGGTTGAGCGCGCTGGGCCCGGGCGGCCTGAGCCGCGAACGAGCCGGGTTCGAGGTGCGCGATGTTCACCCGACCCACTACGGTCGCATTTGCCCCATCGAGACGCCCGAAGGGCCGAACATCGGGTTGATGGCCTCGCTGTCCACCTACGCGCGGATTAACCAATACGGTTTCCTCGAGACGCCCTACTGCAAGGTCGAGCACGGGAAAGTGACCCATGAGATCGAGCGGCTGTCCGCGTACGACGAGGACAATTACATTATTGCGCAGGCCAATGCGCCGCTCGATAAGCAGGGCCGCTTCTTGAACGACACGGTATTGACGCGGCACCGCGGCGATTTCCCCCAGGTCGCTCCCGACCACGTGGATTACATGGACGTGTCCCCCAAGCAACTGGTCGGCGTGGCGGCCGCGCTTATCCCGTTCCTTGAGCACGACGACGCCAACCGGGCCCTGATGGGCTCGAACATGCAACGCCAGGCCGTACCCCTGCTCGAGACGGAGGCGCCGCTGGTCGGTACTGGGCTTGAGCATGTTACGGCGAAGAACGCCGGCACAGTGGTCCGCGCCGAGCGCTCCGGCGTGGTCGAGTATGCGGACAGCGAGATCATTCGCATCCGCCACACGCAGCGCGCCACCAAGACTGACAACCCCTTCCGCGCCGACGAAGACGAGTATCGCCTGAAGAAATACGTCCGCTCGAATCAAAACACTTGCATCAACCAAAAGCCCATCGTGGTGAAAGGGGACAAGGTCCATGCGGGCGATATTGTTGCCGACGGCCCCGCTACTGACTTCGGCGAATTGGCCCTGGGCCGCAATGTCCTGTGTGCCTTTTTGCCTTGGGAAGGCTACAACTTCGAGGACGCGATTCTGATTAGCGAGGACCTGGTTAAAGGCGATGTGTTCACTTCGATTCACATCCAGGTCTTTGATATTGAGGCGCGTGACACCAAGTTGGGCCCCGAGGAGATTACCCGCGATATTCCCAATGTTAGCGAAGACATCCTGCGGAACCTCGACGAGTCGGGAATTGTTCGCATTGGCGCGAAGGTCCGTCCTGGGGACGTTTTAGTGGGTAAGGTCACGCCAAAAGGCGAAACCGAGCTGGCCCCTGAAGAAAAGCTGCTTCGGGCCATCTTCGGCGAAAAGGCCGAAGACGTGCGCGATGCGTCGCTGACGGTTTCCCCTGGCGTCGAAGGCGTCGTCGTGGACGTCAGGCTCTGCAGCAGGCGCGATAAAGTGGCTGACCAGGCATCCAGGTCGGCGCTGAATGCGCAAGTTAACAAGATCAAGCGCCAGTACCAGGAGCGCATTAATGAAATTCGCTCCGCCTTTGTCCGGATGATTCGCGACGACGTGATCGGGTTGAAGATTCTCGAGGATGTCGTCGACCACAGGACTGACGAGCTCGTGCTTGAGAAGGGCAAGCGGGTGAAGGTTGCGCACCTGGAGAGGGCGGATTACAACGTGCTGGCGCGCTTGCACATCGAAGGACGCGGAACCCAGCAGCGCCTGACGCGTCTCGTAAACATGGCTGCCATGGAAGAGGCCAAGCTCATCGCGTTTCGCGACAGCAAGATTGAAACCTTGCGCAAGGGCGACGAACTACCGCCAGGTGTCATCAAGCAGGTTAAAGTATTCGTCGCGACTAAGCGCCGGCTGTCCGTGGGCGACAAGGTGGCCGGGCGCCACGGCAACAAGGGCGTGATCGCCAAGATTCTCCCCGTGGAAGACATGCCGTTCCTTCCCGATGGGACCCCGCTGCAAATCCTGCTCAATCCCTTGGGCGTGCCGTCCCGGATGAACGTCGGGCAGATTCTCGAGACGCATTTGGGCTGGGCTGTAAGAGCCCTGGGGATGAGGGTCGCCTCGCCCGTGTTCAATGGGGCGTCCGAGGAGACCATCCGGGACTTTCTGGCCAAAGCCCACCTGCCCCCACATGGCAAGATCAAATTGCGCGACGGGCGCACCGGCCGGGACTTCGATCAGGAAATCACCGTGGGCTACATTTACATGATGAAGCTCAATCACTTGGTTGATGACAAGATTCACGCACGGGCGATCGGCCCGTACTCGCTGGTGACGCAGCAGCCCTTGGGCGGTAAGGCACAGTTTGGGGGCCAGCGTTTCGGGGAGATGGAGGTGTGGGCCTTGCAGGCGTATGGGGCCGCCTACACACTTCAGGAGCTACTGACCATTAAGTCCGACGATATACAGGGCCGGACGAAGACGTACGAAGCCATTGTTAAAGGCGAGCGCGAGGTGGAACCCGGCACGCCCGAGTCGTTCAACGTGCTCGTTCGAGAAATGCAAAGTCTCTGTCTGGACGTGATCAAGCTGGTTCGGGTAGAAGGCGGCGGCGAGGTGGAAGAGGACGAAGAAGCCCTGGAGGATTAAGCTTTGGCCAAGTATATTGCTACGACGGGTGAACGGTTTGATGCAATCTCGATCCGGTTGGCTTCCCCAGAAGAGATTCTCAAGTGGTCTCATGGGGAGGTGAAGAAGCCCGAGACCATCAACTACCGCACCTTCAAACCTGAGAAAGACGGCCTGTTTTGTGAGCGCATTTTTGGCCCTGTCAAGGATTGGGAGTGCGGCTGCGGCAAGTATAAAAAGGTCAAGCACCGCGGGATCACCTGCGACCGCTGCGGGGTCGAAATTACCGAGTCTAAGGTCCGCCGCGAGCGCATCGGCTGCATCAAGCTTGCCGTGCCCGTCACGCACATTTGGTTTTTCAAGACCACGCCGAGTTGCATCGGCAACCTGCTGGACTTGCCTATTCGCACCCTCGAGCGGATTATCTATTTTGAGAACTACGTCGTGATCGATCCGGGCGATACCGATCTCAGTAAGATGCAGACCCTCACCGAGGACGAATATCAAGACGCCCGATCCGACTGGGCCGATCGGTTTGTCGCGAAAATGGGTGCTGAAGCGATCAAAATGTTGCTCGAGGAGATCGATGTCGACGCGCTGTGCGCGGACCTGCATGCACAATTTCACAATACCACGTCGATCCAGGCACGCACGAAGGCCATCAAGCGGCTGAAGGTGGCCGAAGCCCTACGCAGATCCGGGAATAACCCCACCTGGATGGTACTGGACGTGATCCCGGTGATTCCCCCGGACCTGCGTCCCTTGGTGCCGCTCGAGGGCGGTCGATACGCCACCAGTGACCTCAACGATCTGTATCGTCGCGTGATCAACCGCAACAACCGCCTCAAGCGGCTCATCGAACTGCGCGCGCCAGAGGTCATTCTGCGCAATGAAAAGCGGATGCTGCAGGAGGCAGTCGACGCCCTGTTCGATAACGGCCGTCACGGGCGGACGGTGCTGGGCGCCGGGAATCGCCCACTTAAGTCGCTTAGCGACATGCTCAAGGGTAAGCAAGGGCGGTTTCGTCAGAATTTGCTGGGCAAACGGGTGGATTATTCTGGGCGTTCAGTGATTGTGGTGGGGCCCGAGCTCAAGTTGCACCAGTGCGGTTTGCCCAAGCAAATGGCCCTCGAACTGTTCGAGCCTTTCATCATTCACGAGCTCAAGGAACGCGGCAGTGCCACGACCATTAAGGCGGCTAAGCGAGCCATCGCCCAAGGCCATGAAGAAGTCTGGGATATTCTCGAGGATGTGATCACAGACCACCCGGTCTTGCTTAACCGCGCGCCAACCTTGCACCGGCTGGGCATTCAGGCGTTCGAGCCGGTGCTAATCGAGGGCAAGGCCATCCGTATTCACCCGCTGGTTTGCCGCGCCTTCAACGCGGACTTCGACGGTGACCAAATGGCGGTGCACGTGCCTTTGATGCCTGCGGCCCAGATCGAGGCGCACTTACTCATGCTTTCCTCGACGAATATCTTCTCGCCCTCGGACGGGCGCCCCATCGTCACACCGAGCCAGGATATCGTCTTGGGCATTTCCTACATGACCAAGGAACGTCCTGGGGCCAAGGGCGAGTGGAAAGACGGGTGGACCGGGAAAAACGGCGAGATTCTCGCGCCGGGTAAGGTTTACCCTGACAAAGCCTCCGTCCTGATGGCCCAAGAGTTGGGGGTGGTGGACTTGCACGCGCGCATCAAGGTCCACTCGGATGGTGAGATCGTGGACACGACGGTGGGGCGTGTGCTGCTGTGCGAGGCGCTTCTGCCCGAGATCACCTTGGCAGACGTCAATCGCGAGCATAACCAGACTTCGATAGGCGACGTGATTGCCGTCACCTATGCGAAACACGGCCATGGGAAGACCGTGGAACTGCTCGACGCGCTCAAGTGTGTCGGGTTCAAATACGCCACTTTGGCAGGCATTTCGATTGGCATGTCCGACATGGTCGTGCCGCCTGCGAAACAAGAGTTGATCGACACTGCAAAGAAGGAGGTCGCCCACATCGACGAGATGTACCAAAACGGACTGATCACGGAAGGCGAGCGCTACAACAAGATCATCGACCAGTGGACCACCACCACTGAGCAGGTATCCGGGGCGATGCTCGATTCCATGGCGGGTAACGACCAGGGCTTCAGTGGCATTTACCTCATGTTTTCGTCCCGTGCGCGGGGCACGAAAGACCAGATTCGCCAGTTGGCTGCGATGCGTGGCTTGATGGCCAAGCCTTCCGGGGACATTATCGAGACGCCCATCACATCGAATTTCCGCGAGGGGCTCACCGTGGTGGAGTACTTCATCTCCTCGCACGGTGCGCGCAAAGGCCTGGCCGACACCGCCTTGAAGACGGCCGATGCGGGCTATCTGACGCGCCGTCTGGTCGATGTCGCCCAAGACGTGAGCATTGAAGAGACAGACTGCGGCACGCTCAACGGCGTTTGGATCGAGGCGCTCATGGATGGTACGACTGTAGTCGCGCCGCTCCAGGAGCGCATCGTTGGGCGGTATGCGTTGGAAGATGTCACCGTACCGGGCCAGAAGGAGCCGCTCGTGCGCGCAAACGAGGCAATCGACGAAGAGAAGGCCGAGCGAATTGTCGCCGCGGGGCTTCCTGGCGTGCGCATCCGGTCCGTACTGACTTGTGAAGCCAAACGCGGCGTATGCGCCAAGTGTTACGGGACAAACCTCGCTACGGGCGAACTGGTGGAACTGGGCGAAGCCGTGGGGATCATCGCGGCGCAGTCCATCGGCGAACCTGGCACCCAGTTGACGATGCGCACGTTCCATATCGGCGGCGCCGCCAGTCGCCAGGTCGAGGCCAGCGAGATCAAGATGATCGAGTCCGGAATTATCGAGGTGCGCAACGTGCGCACCGCGGTCAACCGAGATGGTAAGCTCGTGGTGGTCAACCGCGGGGGCGAAGTGGGCATCCTCGATAGCGATGGCAAGGAGATTCGCCGATACCCGGTCCCGGCGGGCTGCGTGTTGCATTGCAAAGACGGTCAGCGACTCCGTAAAGGGCAACTTATCCTCGAGTGGGACCCCTACAATGTTTCCATCGTCGCTGAGGCCTCGGGGCACGTCCAGCTCGAAGGCATGGTCGAAGGAGTGACCATGCGCGTGGACGTCAATCCGGACACAGGTCTTGAGGAACGTGTGATCACTGACCACAAGCAGGACCTGCACCCGCAGATCACGATCTTGGGCAAGCACAATGAGGTACTGGCCTATGCCACCGTGCCTGGGGAAACCCACGTGGTGGTCGTCGACGGTGCGAAAGTGCGTGCGGGTGACCTTTTGGCGAAAACGCCGCGCAAGTTTAGCAAGACCACAGACATTACCGGCGGCCTGCCGCGCGTGGCCGAGTTGTTCGAAGCGCGCCAGCCGAAAGACCCCGCGATTATCAGCCATATCGATGGGATCGTCGAGTTGGGCGGCGCCACGAAAGGTATGCGCAAGGTCAAGGTTATTCCGCCGATCGGTAAGCAACGCGAGTACACGATTCCGCCCGGCAAACATCTGAACGTGCAGGCCGGCGACCGGGTCTATGCGGGCCAGCGGCTCACTGATGGGCCTGTTATCCCCCAGGACATCCTCGAGGTGCAGGGCGAGGATGCCCTCCGCCGCTATCTGCTCGACGAGGTGCAGCAGGTCTACCGCCTTCAGGGCGTCCACACTAACGATAAACACATCGAGGTCATCATCCGCCAGATGCTGCGAAAAGTCCGCATCAAGGACGACCCAGGCGACACGCCGTTCCTGGCCCACGAGGACGTGAATAAGGTCCGATTCCGTGAAGCGAACGAGCAGGTTCAGCGCCGTGGCGGCCGGCCGGCCGAGGCTGAGCCCATGCTCCAGGGCATCACGAAGGCCGCGCTGAGCACGGAGACCTTCATCGCTGCGGCATCGTTCCAGCAGACCACCCGCGTGCTCACCGAAGCGGCGCTGTCTGGCAAACGTGACTACCTCCGCGGCCTGAAGGAGAACGTCATCATCGGTCATCTGATTCCCGCGGGTACGGGCAGTCCGCACTACCAGAACACCCAGGCTATCCTGAACGAAGTAGCCCTGCAAGACTTCTCCGACGACCTGGAAGTGGGCCCCAGTGTCAGCGCCAGCGCCGATTAGGAAGACGTCATCGCCTAAGTACAGAGGATGAAGCAAATGATGAGGGAGACAATGATAAGAGACAGCCATAGGCCCACCGACCGTGTTCCTCGGTGCCTCTATCTGGGGCTGATGCCCGTTGTGCTTGTGTGCGTGGCGAGCGCGGGGCAGGCGGAGACCGTCGACGCTATTCTGGCCACGGTAGACACGGAGGTTATCCTGCGCAGCGAGATCATGTGGGAGATAGGTCCTTATTTGAACAGCCTGCAGCTTACGGCAACGAGCGAGGCGGCGTTTAATCGCGAGGCGGAAGCCCGGTTACGCGCGGCTCTAGACCAGGCCGTGGAGAGCAAGATTCTACTTCGGGAAGCCTTGCTGGCCGGGCTCGAGGTGAGCGACGAGCAGGTCGAGGAACGCATCGAGGAGATACGCAAACGCTATCGGTCAAACGAGGCATTTCTCAAAGTGCTCGAAGAGGCCGGGGAGGCTATGGGCGATTTTCGCAAACGCGTGCGCAAGCAGATTCTGGCCATCTCGATGGGCATGAATAAGCGGCGTGTGTTTGAAAGAGAAGCGGTCGTCTCCGAAGCCGAGGTGGCCCAGTATTACCAAGATAATAAGAGCCGGTTTGTCCGGCCGGAGCGCGTGCGGCTGCGGCGCATTTTACTTGCGGCGGGCTCGGACGCGCAAGCCCGCGCCCAGGTTCGGGCGCGTCTCGAGCAATTGCGCGGCGAACTGGATGCGGGGGCCGATTTCGGCGCTTTGGCGAAGGTATATTCGGAAGGGCCCGAGGCGGAGAACGGCGGTGTGATCGGCTGGACAGTGCGTGGTGACCTTGTCGAGGCGCTCGAGAGGTCAGCGTTCGCCCTGGCTGAGGGCGAGGTGAGCGATATCGTGGAGACGGAATTTGGTTTTCACCTCCTGAAGGCCGACCAGAAAGAAGCCGCAGGGGTGCCCTCGCTCGAGGAGGTGCGTACGGAGATCGAGCCCGAACTGCGCGCCCGCTACGCTGACGAGCGGTACACGAAGTGGATAGCCGAGCTGCGCAAGCGGCGTCGGGTACGGATTTTCCTCTAAGCGTGGGCGTCGCGATGAGAAACATGGGCGGGAGAACAGTAAGCCAGGCACGATGCTGGGGCGCGCTCTGAGAATGGCCTTTTGGGTCACTTACGACCACCTGGGTAAGCTTATCCTGGCCAACATCGTCTGTGCGTTGGCGGTATGTGTTCCCGCCATGCTGGCCTATGGGGCCATCTTGACCAACGACCCAGTCGTCCAACTCGTCGTAGGGGTGCCCCTGCTCGTCTTGGCGCTTGGGGTCGTGTTGCCTGTGGTAACGGCCGGGCTTGCTTATCTGGCCAATGAGTTGATCGACGCCCGCGACGGCGCCTTCGCCGACCTCTTTACCGGGATACGCCTGTACTGGCGCCGGGCCATCGCGTTAGGCCAGTTGTGTGTGATTGCCGTGGGTTGCCTTGTAACGAGCACGTGGTTTTACGCGGCCATGCTGCGCGACACACTGCCTTGGCTGGGATTTACCATCAGCGCATTGGCGCTGTGGTGCCTGGTGTTTGTGAGCCTGGTGAGTTTGATGGCCTTGCCTGCTTTGGTACAGAAGAGGGGTGGGGTGCTGGAAACGGTGAAGCTGTCCGCCCTGCTCGTGCTCGACAATCCCCTTTTCCTGTTTGGGCTGGGGATACAGTTGCTCGCACTTGCCGTCGTGTCGGTGATTATCGCACCACTGCTGTTTTTCTTATCCGGGTCGGCGGCCGTCGTGTTGGCTATGTCCGCTTACGAGCAGCTTGCGCGCAAGTATGCGCTCCGTGAGGTCCAGAAGGCGGGACGTCCTGTGCCCGAAGGCGGCTTGACTCTGGAGGGCGTTGGGGGCGGCATCCGCGTTGTCAGCCGGGGCGGTGTGCTCGTTATAGACGAAGCCGAGGACGATTACCTGAACCGGGGACTGCGCGATTTCATATTCCCGTGGAAAGGATAGGGCCGGCATGGTCGTTATAGGGATCACAGCCGAGGGCGGCTGTGTCACACAACACACGGGTGGTTTTAAGGAGAGCGGCGTGTCGTGTATAGTCCCTAATCGCCGGGTAAGTCGGAGAAAGCCCTGTTTCAGCTATGCCGGTGGGGCGTTTCGTCCACAACACATGAGCACCTGTGGGGTGATTGCGAAAAACGGGGACAGACACGTCTCCCTTCGGTCGCTTGTGTCAGTCCCCGTTTTTCGCTCAGCCTTACCCGGCGATTAGGGTATAGTCTTGCTCAGGGCGTGTAATTAAGGTACACTTTAGACTGGTTGTGTTGAGGCGGCCGGCCGAGGCGGTTGGCAGGAGAATCGAAACCTATGACGCGTATTACAGGCGTTCAGGCGCGTGAGATTCTGGATTCGCGCGCAAACCCGACCGTGGAAGTTGACGTCTATTTAGATTGCGGCGTCATGGGCCGGGCCGCGGTGCCTTCGGGTGCATCGACGGGCGAGAATGAAGCGATCGAGCTGCGCGATGAAGACAACAAGCGCTATTTCGGCAGAGGCGTGTCGAACGCGGTCGATAATGTCAACGGGATTCTTGCCGAAGAGCTCCTGGGCATGGACGCGGTGGAACAGCGGGCCGTCGATAGATTGATGTGCACGCTCGACGGTACCGACAATAAGGGAAACCTGGGTGCGAACGCGATCCTCGGCGTATCACTTGCCGTCGCCAAGGCGGCCGCGCTCGCGCTCGACCTGCCCCTGTACAAGTACATCGGCGGCGTTAACGCCCATACGCTGCCCGTGCCGATGATGAACATCGTCAACGGCGGCGCCCACGCCGACAATGACGTGGATTTCCAGGAGTTTATGGTGATGCCCACGGGCGCAAAGTCCTTCAAGGAGGCATTGCGCATGGGGGCTGAGACTTTCCACGCGCTCAAGGACGTCTTGAAGCAGCAAGGCTTGAACACGGCCGTGGGGGATGAAGGCGGGTTTGCGCCCAGGCTCCGCTCGAATCGGGAAGCCATTGAAGCCATCCTTAAGGCGATCAAGGTTGCCGGGTACACAGCGGGCAAGGATATCTGGATTGCGCTGGACCCCGCTGCAAGCGAGTTTTACAAAGACCGCAAGTATGTGCTTGCGGCGGAGGAAAAGCCGCGGAAATCGGCCGCCGAAATGATTGATTTCTACGTGGACTGGGTCGAGAAGTACCCCATTATCTCCATTGAAGACGGCATGGCCGAGGATGACTGGTCGGGATGGAAGAAATTGACGGACCGGCTCGGCGCCAAGATTCAACTGGTGGGCGATGACCTGTTCGTGACGAATACCTACTATCTCAGGAAGGGCATCGAGAAAGGTGTGGCGAATTCCATCCTCATCAAAGTCAATCAGATCGGGACCCTTACAGAGACTCTTGAAACGATGCAGATGGCCCATCGGGCCGGATTTACCACCATAATCTCGCACCGAAGCGGTGAAACGGAGGATGTCACAATCGCCGATATCGCCGTGGCGACCAATGCAGGGCAGATCAAGACCGGTTCGGTGTCACGCAGCGACCGGGTCGCGAAGTATAACCAACTGTTGCGCATCGAAGAGGAATTGGGCGAAGCAGCCGAATTCCCGGGTAAGGGCGCTTTTTATAACCTGCCATGAGTGCGGAAGTAGGGCCGCCCGCGCATAGGCGCGGCAGGGCGGGAGCTCGATGATTGATAAGTGCGGATATGAGCAGGTGGAATGGGGTTGAGCGTGTGGCGATTGGGCCTTAGACGAACTGCGGGCGCCAGGACGGGGCGATTCAAGCTGGCCTGCTGGTTGACGCTCATCGCTGTGGCGGGACTAGTCCTCGCTTATGCGTGCCACCGTAATTTGTACCAGCGTTGCCAGGATTACCTCAAGAACGAGGTCGAGGTTCAAGCAAAGCGCCGCGAGTGCGAGACCATGGAAGAGAGAATCCAGGCCTCGCGCCAGCGCGTCGAGTCCCTTGGAAGCGACCCGCTGGAGATCGAGGCGGATATTCGCCGCAACAATAACCTGGTTCGTGAAGGGGAAACGATCTACCGCATTGAAATGGTCCCTGCTAACGCTCAGGCCGGCGGCCGTGCGGGACACGCCACACCGTAAATCTCGAAATTAGGAACAAACCTGCAAATCAGGGAGCAAATCAATAGAAACTGAACAAGAGGCTAACCTCACCGACCCTGAGCAAAGTTCGGGACTGATGCACGTAATCCAGCTTGATAGCCAGGAGGAGGCCGTTAAGCTCCTGGGACGCAACGGCGAACTGCGCAAGCGGATTCAAGCTGAGACGCAGGTGCGCATTGTGGATCGGGGCGCGGAAATCGTGGTCATTGGTGAGCAGGTCCCGGCGGCCATGATCGGCGGCAGGCCTGCTGCGGAGATCGTGGGCGGTCTTCTCGAGGAAATGCTCGTGGCGGTGCGCCGTGGGCATACGCCTACTATGGCCGACCTGACCTATGCCCTGGGGGAAGCCCGGAACCACGGTGCTGCCCCGGCCCAGACCCAGGCTTCGGGCGGCGAGGCGGCCGAGGGGCTGGCGGGGCTGGGCGCGGTGTTTGCTGAAGAGTCGCCTGTGCTTCGGCGCGACATGCACATCAAGCCCCGCACGCGGGGCCAGAAGCGTTACCTAGACGCGATGAAGTCGAGCGAGTTGACCTTGGTCATCGGTCCTGCGGGCACGGGTAAGACTTATTTGGCCATGGCCGCCGCTGTGTCCGGACTGCTGAACAAGGAAGTGGCCCGTCTCATTCTGACGCGTCCCGCAGTGGAAGCGGGAGAGAGCCTGGGCTTCCTGCCCGGTGACCTCGAACAGAAGGTCAAGCCCTATCTGCGCCCACTCCACGATGCCCTGTATTCCATGGTGGATTTGGACCGTGCGCGGCGCCTCATTGAGCGCGAGAAGATCGAGGTCGCGCCCCTGGCTTTCATGCGAGGCCGCACGCTCGCCCATGCCTTCGTCATCCTCGATGAAGCCCAGAATACCACCACTGAACAGATGATGATGTTCCTGACGCGTCTGGGCGAGGGTTCACGGGCGGTCGTCACCGGCGACATCACCCAGATCGACTTGCCCAGAGGCGCCCGATCCGGGCTGGTAGAAGCGCAACGGGTCTTGCGCAATATCAAGGGAATCGCTATCATAAATCTTACAAAGCAGGATGTCGTCCGCCATCCATTGGTGCAAAGCATTGTGGATGCCTACGAGGAGGACGTCCGATCACAGGGAGCCCGGAACGCGGCGCCTGCGACGGGTGGTGGCTCGGCAGCGGGCGGAGAATCGGAGCACGGTGCCGCGGACGGTCTTGGGAGCATGCAAACATGATGTTTGGCAAACCGGGCCGAAAGAAGCAGCGCCCAGGCGGTGGCTTCCACCGGATGGCCCATGATTCCGCGCTGCAGCTCTCTGGCAGGCGCCTGCAACGGCTTGTCTGGCCGCTGGTTTTTGTGGTCCTTGTCGCGGCCATGACTAAACGTCCTCCCTCGGATACCGGCGTTTCCGACCAGGATATCGAGTCGCAGTCCATCGCCCACGACACGATTGAGGCCCAGTTCTACCTCGAGACTGAGAATCTCCAGGCGACTAAAGAAAAACGCGACCGGGCCGCCGCAGAGGTGCCCGAAACCTATCGCGTCAACCGCGCCCGCGTTCGCGAGCAACTCGAACAACTGGGCCAGCGCATCGAATTGCTGGCCGCTCAGCGCCAGCCTCTCGAAGCCGTTGTCCGCGATGCCCTGGCCGCATCAAAGATGTTCGAGGCCGCGGAGGATGTTGTTGCCAAAGCGGTCGCGGACTATGCGGCCCGGCTGCGCGACGCCCCGGAGTTTGAAGACTTTCCGGACGCGGCATTCCTTGCAATCTGGCTGATGCCGGCCATGGCGTCTCCTCCCGAGGAGTCTTCTGCCGAGGCAGGGCCGGCGCCGGAAGCGCCGCGTAAGGTAGAGGCGTTGGGCGAGTCCGAAATTACCACCATCCAGTTTGCCTATGCGGACCAACTCGCCGACCTGTCGAAGGATGGGCTTGAATACGTGCTAACCCATGGGATTATCGATCCGGGTCTGCGCAAGACGGCCGCCCAGCGGCGTATCGTGATCCTCCGCGAGCCCCTGGCCGGCCAAACGGTGACCGATGAGCTGCCCCTGGGCGACGTTCCCGACCCGCATGACGCCGACGACTTGCTCCGTGCGCGCATCGTTGAAAAGGCCAAGCTGCTCGCGAGCAAGGCGCCGGACGAGCATGTGGATTGGGCGAAACTGCACGGCGCCGCGTTCGAAATGGCCAAGCTGGGCATTACGGATACCCTGTTCTTCGATCGCGTGGATACGGAAGGTGCGCGCGAACGTGCGCGGGCGGCTGTCGAGCCGGTGATGAGGGAGATCCAGCCGGGCGAGGTGATTCAGCGCGCGGGAGAGCGCTGGACCAAGCAGTCGCGGTCGGACGTCATGACGTACTGGAAGGAGCTTCAGACCGGCCGCAAGCCTTCAGCGCGCGTGTTGGGGTCCCTCATGGCGCACATGATCTTCGTGGGCCTGGCGCTGGTGTGCCTCCACAAGTCGTTCCCCTTGCTGATATCGCGGCGGCAAAACAACGTTGCCGCCGATGTGCCCCAGGAGACGTTTCGCGACCTGGCCCTCGCATTATTGCTTATGTGCGCAACGCTTATCATTGGACGGATTGTCTACTACTTCGAGCCATCGGGGTTTATGCTGCCTGTTACCTCGATCGCCATTCTGCTGGCCATTCTGGTCGACGCGCGCCTCGCTGTCATAACCGGTTTCCTGACCGCTGGACTCGTCTCGATTCAGTACGGTTATGACTGGCGGTTGCTCGTTGTGGGGTGTGCTATGTCCCTGGCGAGCGTGTTCAGCATCTTTGCGGTCCGCCGGCGCAGCGACATGGCCCGCGCGGCACTCCACGCCACGGGTGTAGGGCTCTTGGCCATGGTGGCGATCACGCTGGCAACGGACTCCATCTTCGCTGAAGTGGCGCTGCGCCGCTTGGCGCTCATCGGCGTGAACGGCGCCATGTGCCTGCTGATTGTGCCCGGCCTGCTGGCCCCGCTCGAGCGGCTTTTTGGCATTACCACGGACATCCAGTTGCTCGAGTACTCTGATTTGAACAACGAGGTGCTCGGGCGTCTCGCTATTGAGGTTCCGGCCACCTATGCCCATGGCCTCATGCTGGGGCAACTGGCCGAGGCCGCCGCCGACGCTATTGGTGCCAATGGGTTGTTGGCCCGGGTTTGTGCGTACTATCACGACATCGGCAAATTGCACCGGCCGGAGTATTTCAGCGAAAACCAGACCGGCGTGAACATCCACGACGAGTTGTCTCCGCGGCTCAGCGCCCGGGCCATTGCCGCCCACGTGACCCAGGGCGTGGAAATTGCACGGGAGTTTCATTTACCCAAACCCATCATTGACGGGATTAGAGAGCACCACGGCACGTGTTTAATCAGCTTCTTCTATCAACAGGCCATCGAGCAGCAAAAACACGGCGATGTTCGCGAGGAGGACTTTCGCTATCCCGGTCCAAGGCCTCAGAGCCGCGAAACCGCTATTTTGATGATTTGCGACGCAGTCGAGTCCGGAGTTCGGTCGATCAAGAACCCAAACGAAGAGCGCGTGCGCGAATTCGTCGATAAAATCATCACCACCCGTTCGGCCGACCGTCAGTTTGACGACTGCAACCTCACGTTGAAAGAGCTCGATATCATCGGCGATGTCGTAACCCAGCGGCTTTTGTCCACACTCCATACCCGCGTGGCCTATCCCGACACATCTCGTACGGGAAGGGAAGTGAGCAACGTGATTCCCATGTCCGGGAGCCCCGAATGAAGGTGCAGTTGTGCGTTCGCAACGAATCGCAACGCAAGCGGCTCTATCGGACGGATGCGCTGCGGCGCCTGGCGGAGCGCGTCTGTATCGGCGAAGGAAGCCGTTGCGACGTCGAGTTGAGCGTGTTGTTGTGTGATGACGCGTTTATCCGTCAGTTGAATCGCAGGTATTGCGAGAAAAACGCGCCCACGGACGTGCTCGCCTTCGGCCAGCCCCTGATCGAGGGGAGGGAGGGCCCGGGCTCGGCGGTCCTGGGCGATATTGTAATTTCGCTGGAAACGGTGGAGCGCCACTGCGCGGAGGAGGCGGGGGCAACGCCGGACCGCACGGCGATGCGCCAAGAGGTGTATTTACTGTTTTGTCACGGTTTGTTACACTTGTTAGGTTCCGACCACGCCACAGCCCAGGCGCAGAAGGAAATGGACGCCAAGCAGGCCCGGTATTTGGGCACAACCTATGAAAGCTGCGTGGCGGACCGTCCCCAAAGCATATCGTGAGGGGGAAGGAAACCTTCGCGAACACTTGGTTTTGGGCACGGCCCGCGCGAAGCGGAGCATGCAGTCGCTTTGGACGACGACAGTAGTCCGTCGGGGAGTAGACGGCCCGGCAAGAAGAATCGTCTAGTCGCGGCTCCGAAACGTTTCCGAAGTGCGCTCGGTTGGTTTGTCCCGCTGGTAGTCTTGGCGTGTTTTTTAGGCGCGCTTTCTGAGGCTGAAGGCGGCGGGTCGGCTGAACCGGTCGTGGCGGCAGAGGATGCCGCTCCGCTCCAATCCGTGCCCTGGCACACGTTCCTGTCAGGTCCTACGCTGCTGCTGGTGGTATGTCTCCTGGCGCTATCGGCGTTCTTTTCCTCTTCCGAAACCGCATTCTTTTCGATCCAAAAACCACGCCTGAGGGTCCTGCGTAAGGAAAACCGGCTCACCGGACGCCTAATTGTGCGCATGCTCGACCGGCCGGGTCAGCTTCTGACCGTGATCCTGGTTGGCAATATGCTGGTCAATACCATAATTGGCGTGGTACTGGGCGCGCGAGTCAAAAACCTGTTCCAGTACACCCTGTTGATGCCGAGCGCCGCGGCCTATGTGGGTGCCGTGGCCTGCTGCACGGCGGTCTTGGTGCTCTTTGGCGAGATTACCCCGAAAGTCTTCGCTGTGCGCGCCCGCGAAGTTTACGCCCGCGTAGCTGTGATCCCGCTGATGGCCGCGGACCGGCTCCTGGCGCCCGTCTGTGGGGTGCTGTTGCAGATTACGGAGTTCTTGTTCCGGGTGACCCGGTTCGACGCGTTGCACGCCGCGCCATACATTACAGACGAAGAATTGAAATCCGCCTTGGCCGACGGCGGGCCCGATTATAAGACTGAGGAAGAGGAACGTCAGATGATTGGGCGAATCCTCGAGTTTCACGATGTCATGCTCCGCGAGGCGCTGGTGCCCCGGCCCGATGTCGTGGCGTTGCCTGAGGATGCTACCGTGGCCGAGGCGCTGGCCCTGTTTCGAGATCATGAGTTCTCGCGCATGCCCGTGTACAAGGATGACCTGGACCATATCCAAGGCGTGCTCTTTGCCAAAGACCTGTTGCCCAGCCTGGTCAAAGGCGACCGGGCCCGGCCCGTAAGTTCGCTCGTGCGCAGCGCTCATTATGTGCCCACAACCATGAGCGTTCGAGGCTTTGTCAAAGAGGCGCAGCGCACCCGTACCCATCTGGCTATTGTGGTCGATGAGTATGGCGGGACCGAGGGCATCGTCACCTTGGAGGACGCGATCGAGGAGGTGGTCGGGGATATTCTCGATGAGAACGAAGAAGAGCAAACCGGTTAT